>Ga0222714_10000609_pt1 | contig 41197 bp, 11 predicted proteins | sample C33_3DmetaG_FD_165048 | JGI IMG/M metagenome (GOLD analysis project Ga0222714, IMG submission 165048) | Estuarine water microbial communities from San Francisco Bay, California, United States - C33_3D | ecosystem: Environmental > Aquatic > Marine > Unclassified | place: USA: California...
GCGTGGACGGAGGGCGCGGCGGACCGGGCGACGGGCGGGGATGCGGCGCCCGCCACGGAGGAGTTTACGGTATGACGCTGACGGAACTCCGCCTGGCCTGTGCCCGCGCGGGAATACGCGTGTGGGTCGAGCCGGGGCAACTGCGCGTGAAGGCGCCGGCGGGCGCGGTCACAGCGGAGATCCGCGCGGCCTTGGCGGCGCGCAAGCAGGAGCTGCTCGCGTTGTTGGCCGCGCCGCACGGGGAGTTTTCCCCGCTGTCGTCGTCGCAACGCAGCCTCTGGCTGCTGCATCAGGCGGATCCCGAGACCTTGCCAGCCTACACAGTGCGGGCCGCCCGGCGGCTGCGGGGGCGGCTGCACCGCGATCACTTCGAGGCGGCGCTGCGGGTCCTCGTCGCGCGCCACGATCCGCTGCGGACCGCGTTTGACCACCACGAGGGAGAACCTTGGCAACAGGTGCTGCCCGCCGTTCCCGTCGCCCTCGGCGAGCACGACGTCTCTGCGCTGCCGCCGGCGGAGCGCGAAGCGGCGTGGCGCGCGTTGCTCGCGGAGGAAGGCCGCCGCGCGTTTGATGTCACCGCCGCGCCGCTCTTCACCGTTCATCTCGTGGCCCTCGCGCCCGAGGAGCACGTGCTGCTGCTCAACGCCCACCACTTGATCGCCGACGCCTGGTCGGCGGGACTGCTCCTGCGGGAGTGGGCGGAGCTTTACGCAGAACTCGTGGCGGGCGGCGTGCCGGCGGCGGATCTGCCCGCGTATCGGTTTGACGACTACGTGATGGCCCGCCGACAAGCCGAGTCGGGTCCGGCGGCGGAACGTTCCCTGGCGCATTGGCGAACCCATCTGGCCGGGCTGCGTCCGCTGACGTGGCCCCGGGCGGAGCCGCCGCCGGTGGCGTCGTCGCGTTACGCCGGGCGTTCGGTGGATTTTGTCGTCGCGCCCGCCACGGAGCAGCCGTTGCGCGCGCTGGCCCGGGCGGAGGGGGCAACCCTGTTCCATGTCCTCGTGGCGGCGTATGCCGTTTGGCTCCAGCGCCTCTCGGGGCAAGACGACTTTGGCCTGGGCACCACGTTGGCCGGGCGCGATGGCATGGCGACCGAGTCGCTCGTCGGCTACTTCGTCAACCTGGTGGTCCTGCGTCCGGCCCTGGGCGACCAGCCGAGTTTCCGCGAACTGGTCCGGCGCATGCGGCGCGAGACGCTGACTGCGTTTGAGCACCAGGCGACACCCTTTGACCGCATCGTGCAGGAGCTGCGCCTGCCGCGGGAGGTGGAGAATTCACCGCTCCTGCAGGCGCTTTTTCTCTACCTGCAGACCGCGCGAGACGAGGCCAGCTTCCCTGGACTGCGCGCGGAGCCGATCGCCGTGCCAAGCGAGACCGCGAAGTATGCGGTGAGCCTCCAGGTGGAAGATCACGGTGACCGTTTGACCGGGATCGTGGAGTATCGCGTGGGGCTTTTCGCGCCGGAGATGATGACCCGCTTCCTCGGGGTGTGGGCGACGTTGTTGGCGGAATTGGCCGAGGCGCCGGATCGGCCCATCACGCAAGCGGCGACCCTGGGCGGCGAGGCGCGCGAGGCGGTGTTGGCGCAGAGCCGCGGGCCGACCCGGGCGCGGGTGGACGAGGACGGAATCGCGGCGGCGTTTCAGGCGCAGGTGGCGCGCACGCCGACCGGGGTGGCGCTGGTTTACGAGGACCGCGAGCTCACCTATGCGGAGTTGGACGGGGCTTCGGAGCAGGTGGCGCAGCGCCTGCGGTTGATGGGTGTGGGTCCTGAGGGTCGCGTCGGCGTGTTGCTCGAGCGCGGAGTGGAAATGCTGGCGACTCTCCTCGGGGTGCTGAAGGCCGGGGGCGCTTATGTGCCGATGGATCCGACCTACCCGGCGGATCGTTTGCGGCATATGGTGGAGGACGCGCAACCGCTGCTCGTGGTGACGCGGCGCGCGTTGGAGGCGATGTTGCCGGCGGATGGCCCGGCGCGGTTGCTGGTGGATGATGGGGCGCTCGATACGCCGGGCACGATCAGGCCGGCGACAGCGCGGGCGGAGCAGCCGGCGTATGTGATCTACACCTCGGGCTCCACCGGGAAACCGAAGGGCGTGGTTGTGACGCATGGCAACGCGACCAACTTTTTTGTCGGCATGGATGCACAGCTCGGGCGCGGGCCCGGCGTCTGGCTCGCGCTCACGAGCATCTCGTTCGACATCTCGGTGCTGGAACTTTTCTGGACGCTCGCGCGTGGTTTTAAGGTGGTGTTGCAGAGTGACGAGGCGGACCTCGGCGTGAGGACTTCGCCACTGCGGCGTTCGTTGGCGGAGCAGTTTGCGCGGCATCGGCCGACGCATTTTCAAGCCACGCCCTCGCGCCTCAAGATGCTGCTCCTCGATCCGGCGTTGCGGTCGGGGCTGGCGCGGCTCGAGGTGCTGATCGCGGGCGGCGAAGCCTTGCCGCCGCCGCTGGCGCGCGAGCTGCGGGCGGAGTCGGGCGCCCGGCTCCACAATCTTTACGGCCCGACGGAGACCACGGTGTGGTCAACGGGCCACGCGCTGGCCCCGGGTGATGACGTTGTACTCATCGGCGGGGCGCTGGTGAACCAGACCGCCTACGTGCTCGACGCCGCCTTGCAACCGGTGCCGAACGGCGTGGCGGGAGAACTTTATCTCGGGGGCGACGGCGTCACGCGCGGTTATCTGGGCCGGCCGGAACTGACCGCCGAACGCTTCTTGCCGGACCCCTTTGCGGCGCAACCTGGGGGGCGGATGTATCGCACGGGTGATCTGGCGCGGTGGCGTGGGCCGGGGCGGCTGGAATGTCTCGGGCGCGTGGATCAGCAGGTGAAGATTCTCGGGCATCGCATCGAGCCGGGAGAAATCGAAGCGGTCCTCGCTTCCCATCCGGAGGTGGGCGCGGCGGCGGTCATCGCGCCGACGGGGCCCGACGGCGAGCCGCGTTTGGTGGCGTATTTCGTGCCGCGCGGCACGGACGCGGCGGCGGCACCGCGCCCGGAGGCCTTGCGCGCGTGGTTGCGGGAACGCCTACCGGCCTACCTCGTGCCGGCGATTTACGTGTCGCTCGCGGCGATGCCGCAGACCCCGAACGGCAAGATCGACCGCCGGGCGCTGCCGGCGCCCGGGGCGGAGGCGATGCCCGCGGGTCCGGGCGAGGCCCCTCGCACCCTGCTGGAGGCGCACGTGGCGGCGTCGTGGCGCGAAGTGCTGCAGCGTCCCCAGGTGGGCAGGGACGAGAACTTTTTTGAGATCGGCGGACACTCGTTGCTCGCGATGCAGTTGAGCGCGCGCCTGCGCGCCGCCCTCGGCGTCGATCTCACGCTGCGCGCGATTTTCGAGGGACCCACCGTGGCGGCGATGGCGGCTCGGGTCGCGCTGCTGGCGGAGACCGAGGCGGCGAACGCGCCGCTGCCCGCGCGTGAGCCCGGCCTCGTGGCGCTCTCGCTCGGCCAGCGCCGCCTCTGGTTTATCGAGCAGTTGGAGCCCGGCCGTGCGACCTATCACGTGCCCGGCGCGCTTCGTCTGCGCGGGGCGTGTGTGGTCGCGGCGCTGGAGCAGAGTTTCACCGACCTCGTGCGGCGGCATGAGGCCTTGCGCACCCGTTTCCCGGTGAGCGACGGGGAGCCGTTGCAAGACATCCTGCCGGCGGAAAGCGTCCACTTCACCCTGCCACGGGACGACCTGCGTCGGCTGCCGGCGAGCGAACGGGAAGAGCGGGCGCGGGCGCTGGCCGACGAGACGGCGGTGGCGGCCTTCGACCTCGCAACGGGACCGTTGATCCGCGCGCGCCTGATTCAACTGGCGGATGACGATCACCTGCTCGTGGTCGTGATCCACCACATCGTGTCCGATGGCTGGACGATCAACCTGATCACCCGCGAGCTGACGGCGTGTTATGGTGCGCGAGTCGCGGGCGAGGAGCCGGGCTTGACGCCGTTGACCTCACATTACGCGGATTTCGCGGCGTGGCAGGGGCGGCAGCACTCGGCGACACGACTCGAGCAGTCGCTCGATTTCTGGCGCGCGCATCTGGCGGGCGGCGTGGCGGCGGAAATCCCGGTGGATCGCGCGCGTCCGCGCGTGCTCGACGGGGTAGGGCGCGAGTATCGTTGTGGGTGGTCGGCGGAGTTGACCGCCGGCTTGTACCGACTGGCCCAACGGGAAGGCGTGACGCTCTACATGGCGCTGGTGGCGGGCTACGCGGCGGTGCTGGCCCGGCATGCGCGCCAGGACGACCTGGTGATTGGAGCCTCGGTGGCGAACCGACCGCGGCCGGAGTTCGAAGCGATGGCGGGTTTTTTTGTGAACCTGCTGCCGGTGCGAGTCGATCTGCAGGGTGACCCGACCTTCGGCACGCTGATGGCGCGGGTGAAGCAGTCGTGTCTCGCGGGCTACGCCCACCAGGATACGCCGTTTGAGTCGTTGATCGATGCGCTGGCGCCGGTGCGCGACCTGAGTCGGACCCCGATTTTCCAAACGCTGTTCGTGCTCTTGAACGCTCCGCCGGCGTCGGCGCGATTGGCCGGGCTCGAGATCACCCCGGTGCCGTTGGCCAACCGCACGGCGAAGTTCGACGTGACCCTGCTCGCGGAGGAGGTGGCGGGCGAGTTGCGCTGGATCGCGGAGTATCGCACGGAGCTTTACCACGAGGACACGTTGCGGCGCTTGCTGGGGCACTTGCGCATTTTGCTCACGGCGGCGGTCGCGCGACCCGGGGCGCGGTTGTCGGAGCTGCCGCTGCTCGCCGCGGACGAGGTCGCCGCGCAAACGGCGTGGACTCGGTCGGAACGTGCCTTCGCGGCCGCGCCGTGGATTCACGAGCAACCGCGCACAATGCCGCCGACGGCCCTGGCTTTGGTGTCCAGCGCCGGCACGTTGACCTACGCGGAGTTTAACCGTCGGGCCGATGCGTTGGCGGCCTGCTTGCAGGCGCGGGGCGTGGGGCCGGAATCGCTGGTGGCGGTCTGTCTCGAACGTTCACCGGAACTCGTGCTGGCGCTGCATGCGGTGCTGCGGGCGGGCGGCGCCTACGTGCCCCTGGACCCGGCGTATCCGGCGGAGCGCTTGGCGTTCATGCTGGCCGATGCGGCGCCCGTGCTGGTCATCACGACGGATGCACTCGCGGCGCGCCTCGGCGTGGCGCCGGAGCGGGTGTTGCGGATGGAGGAGACCCTGTTTGCGGCGGTGGAGCCGGGGCTGCGCGTGCCGACCCTCGCCGGTTTGGGGGCGGCCTACATGATTTATACGTCGGGCTCGACCGGGCGGCCGAAAGGCGCGGTGAACACGCATGCGGCGATCCTCAATCGCCTGCAGTGGATGCAAGCGGCGTTGCCCCTCACGGCCGACGACCGGGTGTTGCAGAAGACGCCCTACAGCTTCGACGTTTCGGTGTGGGAGTTTTTCTGGCCGCTCATGACGGGGGCGACTTTGGTCGTCGCGGATCCGGGCGTGCACCAAGATCCCGCGCGGTTGATCGAGGTGATCGCCGCGGAGCGCATCACGACCTTGCATTTTGTGCCGTCGATGTTGCGGGCGTGGCTGGAGACGCCGGGGGTGGAGCGCTGTTTCTCGGTGCGGCAGATCGTGTGTTCGGGCGAGGAGTTGCCGCGCGACCTGGTGGTCATGACGCAGGAGAAATTGCCCGCGGTGGTGGTGCACAATCTGTATGGCCCGACCGAGGCGGCGGTGGACGTGAGCTGGCATGCCTGCCGCCGGGGCGAGACCGGTCCGGTGCCGATTGGCGGGCCCATCGCGAACGTCGAGCTGCACGTGCTCGATGAGCGGTTGCGTCCCGTGCCGGTCGGGGTGCCGGGCGAAATCTATCTGGGCGGGGTGGGCTTGGGGCGCGGCTACCACGGGCAACCGGCGCTCACCGCCGAACGCTGGGTGCCGGATCCGACGCCGCGTGTGCCCGGAGCCAGACTCTATCGGACGGGCGACCTCGGGCGTTGGCGGCCGGAGGGTGAGATCGAATACCTCGGGCGCATCGATTTTCAGGTCAAGCTGCGTGGCCAGCGCATCGAACTCGGCGAGATCGAGGCGGCGCTGCGTGATCAGGCGGGCGTGGCGGACGCGGTCTGCGCGCTGCGCGAGGAGGCGCCGGCGGGCGCCCGGATCGTGGCCTATGTGGTCGCGCGGGGGGCGGCGCCCAGCTCCGCGACATTGCGCGCCGGTCTGACGGAGCGTCTGCCGGACTACATGGTCCCGACCGCGTGGGTGTTCCTTGAGGCCTTGCCGCTTTCGCCGGCGGGCAAGGTGGATCGCCGCGCCCTGCCGGCGCCGCAAATCGAGCGGACGGTGGAGCGGGTGGCGCCGCGCGATGGCGATGAACAGCTGGTGCTGGCGATCTGGCGCGAGGTGCTCGGCCGGGATGATCTGGGGATGACGGATGACTTTTTTGAAGCGGGCGGACACTCGCTCGTGGCCACGCGGGTGATGACTCGCCTACGGGAGCGCGCGGGCGTGACTCTGCCGCTGCGCGTCTTGTTTGAACACCCGACGGCGGAGGCCTTGGCGGCGGCGCTGCGGACCGAGCGGGCGCGGGGCGCGGCGCCGGTGCCGGCGGGGACGCTGCGTCGGGCGAGTCGCGAGCGTCGCGCGGTGGCCATCGGCGCCGATGGCGAGATCGCGGGTGAAGCGTCAGTGACCGGAGGGAAGCGGGGATGAACGCCTACGTCGCCCCGATCTCTCCCGCGCAGCGTCGGCTGTGGTTTCTCGACCGCTTGGAGCCGGGCAACGCGGTTTATCACATGCCGGTCGCGGTGCGGCTGCGGGGCGGTCTCGATGTCGCGGCCCTCGCGGAAGTGTTGCACACACTCGAGGTCCGGCACGATGCGCTGCGGACCACTTTTGCCGTCGAGGCGGGCGAACCGGTGCAAGTGGTGCACGACGAACCGAGGGTGCGACTCGAGTCGGCGGGGGACGTCGCGGACGCCGCGCTCGCCGCGCGCCTTGCCGCCGCGGCCCGGGCGCCTTTTGACCTGGCGCGCGGACCGCTCTGGCGGGCGCAGCTTTTTGCGCTGGGCTCGGGGGGCGACGACCACGTGTTGCTGCTCACCCTGCACCACATCATCGCGGATGGCTGGTCGCTCGGGGTCCTGGTCGATGAGCTGACGGCGCTTTATCGCGCGCGGCGGGCGGGCACGGCGCTGGACACGGTGTTGCCCGAGCTGCCGATCCAACTGCCGGATTACACGGATTGGCAGCGCGAGGAGCTGGCTTCGCCGGCGGCGGCCGCGGCGTTGAACGCGTGGCGCGACCATCTGCGCGGCGCGCCGACGGCGTTGGAGTTGCCGACCGACCGGGGGCGGCCGCCGGAGCAGAGCTACCGCGGCGCGTTGCTGCTGCGGGCGCTGTCGCCGCAGGTGGTTGCGCCGCTCGCCGCCGTCTGCCGGCAGACCGAAGCGACGCCCTTCATGGTGCTGCTGAGTGCGTTTGAACTCCTGCTCTCGCGCTGGTCGCGGCAGACGGAGTTGCTCATCGGCACCCCGGTCGCGGGGCGGTGGCATTCGGAGGCGGAGTCCCTGATCGGCTTCCTCGTCAACCCGCTGGTGCTTCGCGCCCGGCTGGAGGGGGCGATGACTTTTGCGGAGCTCGTGGCGCGCACTAAAGCCGAATGCGTGGAGGCCTTTGGTCGGGAGCAGACGCCGTTTGATCAGGTCGTGGACGCGGTGCAGCCGGCGCGTGACCGCAGTCGCACGCCGCTTTTTCAGGTTTACTTCGCGTTGCAAAACGCGCCGCGCCGCGCGCTCGATCTGCCGGGTTTGCAGGCCGAGGTCATGGAGGTCGATACGGGCACGGCGAAGGTGGATTTGACGCTCGCGTTGGAAGAATCCGCCGGCGGTTGGACCGCGCGTTGGGAATACGGCACCGACCTCTTCACGCCGGAGACGATGGCGCGGTTGGCCGGCGGGTTTGAGGTGCTGCTTGGCGCGGCGTTGGCGAACCCGGAGCAATCAACGGCGGCGTTGCCGATCTTGGACGCGACGGCGCGCGCGGCGGTGCTCGCGCTCGGGGGTGGCGCGGTGCGCGATTGCAGTTCGCCCGATACGTTGTGGAGCTGGTTCGCGCGGCAGGCGGCGCTGACGCCGGATCGCGTGGCGTTGAGCGACGGCCCGGTGGCGGTCACCTATGCGGAAGCGCGGGCGCAGGCGGATCGGGTGGGGCGCCGCCTGCGGGCGGCGGGGGTGACACGAGGTGCGTTGGTGGGGTTGTGCAGTGGGCGCTCGGTGGAGCTGGTGATCGGCATCCTCGGTATCCTGCGGGCGGGGGCGGCTTATCTGCCGCTCGATCCGGCGTATCCCCTCGATCGGCTGCACTACATGCTCGCCGATGCGGAGGTGGCGGCGGTTGTCGTGCACGGCACGGACCTGGCGCTCCCGCATCCCTGCCTTCTCGAACTGACGGCCCTCGTGGCCGCGGACGGAGCGCCGCCGGCGGAGAACGGCGGGGAGGAAGCCGGGGCGGAGGATCCGGCTTACGTGATCTACACCTCGGGCTCGACGGGTCGGCCCAAGGGTTGCGTGGTGACCCAGGCCAACGTGGTCCGTCTCATGCGCGCGACGGAGGCGTGGTTTGATTTTGGAGCGGACGACGTGTGGACCCTTTTTCACTCCTATGCGTTCGACTTTTCGGTGTGGGAGATTTGGGGCGCGTTGCTCTACGGCGGGCGGTTGGTGGTGGTGCGCGAGGAAGTGAGTCGCACGCCAGAGGCCTTTCATGACCTCCTGCAAGCCGAGCGGGTGACGGTGCTGAACCAAACGCCGTCCGCGTTTCGGCAGTTGCAGGCGGTGGAGCTTGCGCGCCCGGTCGGCGGGCTCGCCCTGCGCACGGTGATTTTTGGCGGCGAAGCGCTGGAGCCACGTTCCCTGTTGCCGTGGTTTGACCGGCACGGCGACGAGCATCCCCGGATGGTCAACATGTATGGCATCACCGAGACGACCGTGCACGTGACCTACCGCCCGATCCGCCGGGCGGACGCGCTGAGCGGGCGGGGCAGTGTAATTGGAAAACGGATACCGGACCTCACCCTCTACGTGGTGGACGAGCGTTTGGAGCCGGTGCCGGTGGGGGTGCCGGGCGAGTTGCTGGTGGGGGGAGCCGGCCTCGCGCGCGGCTACCTCAACCGCCCGGAACTGACGGAGGAGCGTTTCGTGCGAAACCCGTTCGGCCCGGGTCGGCTCTATCGCTCCGGCGACCTGGCGCGCTGGCTGGGCGATGGCGACCTCGAATACCTCGGCCGCATGGACCAGCAGGTAAAGATCCGTGGTTTCCGCATCGAGCTCGGGGAAATCGAGCGCGTGCTCGCGGCGGTGCCCGGGGTGCGGGATGCGGTGGTGCTGGCCCGCGAGGATCGGGCCGGGGAGCGTCGCCTGGTGGCTTACCTGGTGCCGGAAGCCGGTGCGGTGGTGGCGGCGACTGATGCGCGCGAAGCCTGTCGCACCCGACTCGCCGCCTACATGGTGCCGGCGGCTTTTGTCCTGCTGGAGCGCCTGCCGTTGACCGACAACGGCAAACTGGATCGCCGCGCCCTGCCGGTCCCGGATGGCAGCGCGGTGGCGGCGGCGGAATACCTCGCGCCCACGACCTCGGCGGAGCGCGCGCTGGCGGAGATTTGGTCGCGGGTGCTGGGCGTGCCGACGGTGGGGGCGGGGGATAACTTTTTCGCGCTCGGGGGTGACTCGATTCTCACGATCCAAGTCGTCTCGCTGGCGGCCAAGGCGGGTTGGCGGATTGCGGCGAAGGACCTCTTCGTCGCGGAGACCTTGGCGCAGCTCGCGGCGCTGGCGCGTCCGGTGGAGGAGGTGGCGGCGGCCGGGGCGGGGGAGCAACCGAACGCGAAGAGCGCGGCGGCGGGCGACAGTTATGCGCTCAGTCCGATGCAGGTGGGCATGCTTTTCCAGAGCGTGTATGCGCCGGACTCGGGCGTGTATGTGGAGCAAGTTTGGGGCGAGCTGGAGGGAGCCCTGCGGCCGACGGAGTTTCGGGCGGCGTGGGACGGACTGCTCGAGCGGCATCCGGGCCTGCGTTCACGTTTTCATTGGCGCGAGGTGGCGGAGCCGCGGCAGGAGACGCTGTCGGCGGTGCGCATGCCGTGGCGCGAGTTGGACTGGAGCGGAGCGGAAGCACCGCGTGATGGGGCGGCGGCGTGGGCGGCGTTGTTGGCGGAAGATCGTGTGACCGGTTTCGATTTTGGGCAGGCGCCGCTGATGCGCCTGGCGTTGATTCGCGTGGGACCCGATCGCTGGCGTTGGTTGTGGAGCCATCACCACATTTTGCTCGATGGCTGGTGCCTGCCGCTGGTGTTTCGCGACGTGCTCGGCGACTACGAACGGCGCGGCGGTGCGGCGACGACGGTGCCGCCGCCGGCGCGGCCCTACCGCGATTACATCGACTGGTTGGGGCGACAGGACCTCGGGGCGGCGGAGTCGTTTTGGCGGCGGCAGTTGGCCGGTTTCGCGGGCGTGCCGGAGCTGCGTTTGCCGCGTCCGGCTGTCGTGGCCGTCGCGGGCGAGCCCGGGGCGGCGGAGCGGGCGCTGAGCGCGGGCGAGAGCGAGGCGTTGCGGGCGTGGGCGCGGAGTCACGGGCTGACGTTGAACACGGTTTTTCAAGGCGCGTGGGCGGTGCTGCTGCAACGCCTCGGCCTGGGAAGGGACGTGGTGTTTGGCGTGACGGTCGCCGGCCGCCCGGCGGAGCTGGCGGGCGTCGAGGAGATGATCGGTCTCTTCATCAACACGCTGCCGCTGCGCGTGGCGGTGGAGCCGACCGCCGCCGTGTTGCCGTGGTTGAAGGCCTTGCAACAGGCGCAGGCGGAGGCCCGGCAGTTTGAGCATACCCCTCTCGCCGCGATTCAGGGCTGGAGCGAAGTCGGGCGCGGGCAGTCGCTCTTCGAATCGATTCTCGTGTTCGAGAATTACCCGGGGGACGACGCGCTGCGGCAGGTGCCGTCGAGCCTGCGATTCTCGGGCTTGCAGACGCGGGAGCAGACGAACTTTCCGCTCACCGCGGCGGTGGTGCCCGCGCAGCGCCTCACCCTGCGCCTCGCGTTCGACGCCGGACGCTTTGCGGCCGAGGCGATGGAGCGTTTGCTGGAGCAATGGCGGCACCTCGTGCTCGGGCTCACCGCGAAGACCGCGGCGCGCTTGGCCGATCTCGATCCGGTGGGAGCGGAGGAGCGGGCGGCCTTATTGGCCTTTGGTCAGGCGGCCCGGCTCGACTACCGGCCGGAGACTATTTTGGACGTGCTCGAACGGCAGGTGCGGCGCGCGCCGACGGCGGCGGCGCTGCTGGCACCGGGGCGGGAGTTGAGCTACGCGGAGCTCTGGGAGCGAGCCGGTCGTGTGGCGCTCGAACTGCGGGGGCGGGGCGTGCGGCGCGGCGATGCGGTGGCGCTGTGCCTCGACAAGAGCCCGGAGCTGGTTGTGGCGATGGTCGGCGTGTTGCGGGCGGGCGGTTTTTTCCTGCCGGTGGATCCGTCGTATGCGCGGGAGCGCCTTCCGGTGCTGTTGGCGGATGCGCGCCCGGCGTTGCTCGTCGTTGACGAGGTCGGGGCGGCGCGCACCCCGGCGGAAGTCACCGGGCCGCAGTGGCGGATCGACCGCGATCTTGGCGCGCACGGTCCGGCGGCGAAGGCGGGCGATCTCCCGCCGGTGCAGCCGACGGAGGTTGCTTACCTGATTTACACCTCGGGTTCGACGGGGCGGCCGAAAGGGGTGCTGGTGGAACACGCGGGCCTGGCCAATCTCGCGCTGGCGCAGGCCGCGCTCACGCGGGTTGGGCCGGGGCAGCGCGTGCTGCAGTTTGCGTCGATCAGTTTCGACGCGTCGGTGTCGGAAATTTTTCTCACGCTCGCCGGAGGCGCGGCGCTGTGGCTGGAGCCGCGAGAGACGGTGCCAACGCCGGAGGAGTTTGCCCGGCAGTTGCGGGACGCGCGCATCGACCATGCGACGCTGCCCCCGGCGTTGGTGGCGGTGTTGTCGCCGACGGATTTTCCCAGCCTGCGCACGCTCCTCATGGCCGGCGAGGCGGCGAGCCCGGAGCTTTACCGCGCTTGGTCGAAGGACCGCGTGTTGTTCAACGCCTACGGGCCCACCGAGACGTCGGTCTGCGCGACGATGGAGGAGGTGGAAGCCGGGGCCGGTGAGGTCACCCTCGGGCGTCCGATCGCCAATCTGACGGCTTACGTCGTGGACGTTGCCGGCGAGCTCTCGCCGATCGGTGTGCCCGGGGAAATTTGGGTCGGCGGGGTGGGGGTCGCGCGCGGCTACCTCGGGCGTCCCGAACTGACGGCGGAGCGTTTCGTCCCGGATCCGCGGGGGACGACGCCGGGGGCGCGGGCGTATCGCACGGGCGACCTCGGCCGCGTGCGGGCGGACGGGCGCATCGAATTCCTCGGACGCGTGGACGATCAGGTGAAGATTCGCGGCTTCCGCGTGGAGCCCGGGGAGGTTGAAGCCGTGCTCGCGGCGCATGCCGGCGTGGCGGGCGCGCTGGTTGTGGCGGTGGCGGATGAGCGCGGGGGTAAATTCCTCGTGGCGTATGCGCTGGCGCGGAGCGGGGAGAACCCGCCGCCCGCGCAGTTGCGGGCGCATCTCGCGGCGCGACTGCCGGAGTATCTCGTGCCGCGGCAGGTGATCGTGCTCACGGCGTGGCCGTTGAATGCGGCGGGCAAGATTGATCGCCGGGCGCTGCCGCCCCCGACCGCTTGGGCGGAAACGGCCGTGGCCGAGGGGACGGAGACTCCGTGGTTGGCCGGCGACGTGGAGCGATTGTTGGCCTCGATTTGGCGCGACGTGTTGCGCGTGCCGGACGTGCGGCCTGACGACAATTTTTTTGAACTGGGCGGCGACTCCATTCTCAGCCTGCAGATCGTCGCGCGCGCCCACCAGGCGGGTTACGCCCTGACCCCGCGGCAGATCTTCGCGTCGCCGACGATTCGTGGGCAGGCGGCGGTCGCGACGCGGGCGGCGGGCGGAGGGCAGGACCAGACGGAGACCGGGGAAGTGCCGCTCACGCCGATCCAGCACTGGTTCTTCGCGCAGCGGCAGCCCGAGGCGCAGCATTGGAATCAAACGATCGTGCTCGAGCTACGCACCTCGCCGAAACCGGAGGCGATCGGCCGCGCGCTGGCGGCGGTGGTGGCGCGGCATGGGGCGTTCCGTCTGCGATTCCATTGCTCACCGGACGGGGAATGGAGTCAGCGTTACGGAGAGGCGGAACCGGTGCCGGACCTCCCGGTGCACCCGGCGGCGCAGTTGGAGGCGGTCGCGACGCGACTGCAGGCGAGCCTGGATCTGATGAACGGGCCGCTGTGGCGGGCCGCGTATTTTGTGGGGGAGGGCGGCGCATACCCGAGGCTCTTCCTGACGATCCATCACCTGGTGGTGGACGGGGTGTCGTGGCGGATTTTGGCCACGGATCTCGCGTCCGCCTGCGCGCAGGTTGAGGCGGGCGAAGTGATTCGGCTGGCGGCGCCCAACGGCACCTTCGGTGCGTGGTCGCGCGCGCTCGGGGAGCGTGCGCAGACGGCGGAGGGCCGGGCGGAGTTGAGTTATTGGCGGGCGCTCGCGCCGGCGAAGGCGGACCTGCCGCGCGACCTCGCGGATGTCGCGGAGGCGCGCGCGGTCGCGGCGATGGAGCGCGTGGCGGTGGAGTTGGAGGCCGACGAAACGCGCGCGCTGTTGCGGGAGGCATCGGCGGTGTATCGGATGCGGGCGGATGAAGTGCTCCTCGCGGCGTTGGCGGCGACCCTCGCCGCGTGGACCGGGCGGGCGGCGAGTGTGATCTTGTTGGAGAACCACGGCCGGGAAGCGCTCGGGGAGGCGATCGACGTTTCGCGCACCGTGGGTTGGTTCACCAGCCTGTATCCCTACCGGCTTGAGGCGCCGGCGGCGGCGGGGGCGCGCGAGTTGTTGGTCGCGGTAAAGGAAAGCCTGCGCGGGGTGCCGCGTCACGGCACGGGCTTCGGGCTGCTCTCGCACCTGAGCGCGGACCCGGCGGTGCGCGCGGAGTTGGCGGCGCTTCCCCGACCGGAGCTTTGCTTTAATTATCTCGGCCAGACGGATAACACGCTGGGGCCCGACGCGCCCTTCGCGCTCCTCGATTTGCCGACGGGCCCGGACCTCAGCCCGCTCGGCTATCGCGTGCACCTGATTGACATCAACGCCATGGTGACGGACCGGCGGTTGAAGATTAACTGGCTCTTCAGCAACCGCGTGCACCAACGCGCGACCATCGAGCGGCTCGCCGAGCAATTCGTCGCGCAGGTGAGGGCGTTGCTGGCGCATTGCCGGGCGACGGAATCCGGGGCGCCGACTCCGTCCGATTTCTCCCACGTCCAGCTCGACGCAAGCGAGCTCGAGGCGCTCCTTTCCGATCTCGCGGATCCCGATCCGCGCTAGTATCTTTGCCCACTCCATGAGTAAGTCCGCGTCCATCGAAGAAATTTTCCCGCTTAGTCCGCTGCAAAAGGGCCTGTTGTTTCACACCCTCTTTGAACCAGGCGAGGCGGTCTATTTTGAGCAACTCACCTGTGAGCTGCACGGGCGCTTCGACGAGGCGGCGTTTGCGGCGACCTGGCGGCTGTTGGTGGCGCGGCATCCGATCCTGCGGACGGCGTTTGTTTGGAAGGGTCAACGTGAGCCGGTGCAGGTCGTGCATCGGACCTTGGAGATGCCGTGGCGCACGGAGGACTGGCGGGAGTTCGGCCCGGCGCAGCAGGCGGAGAAGTTGACCGCCTTTTTGGCGGAGGACCGGCGGCGGGGCTTCGAACCGAATCGCGCGCCCCTGATGCGCCTGGCCACGCTCCGACTTTCCGAGACCGTGTGGCAACTCGTCTGGAGTCATCATCACCTGCTGCTCGACGGCTGGTCCCTGCCGCTGCTGTTGCGGGAGTTTGGCGTGGCCTATGCCGCGTTCAGCACGAGCCGCACCCCGGAGCTGCCGCCGGCGCGTCCCTTCGGCGCCTACCTGCAGTGGTTGCAGAAGCGCGATGCGTCGCGCGACGAGCAATTCTGGCGCGAGCAACTGCGCGGCTTTTCCGTGCCCACCCCGCTCACGGTCGATCGCCCCGGCCCGAGCGGCAAGGTGCACGAAGTGATCGACTTTGCGCTCGACGAGGCCGACACGGCCCGCCTGCAGCAGATCGCGCGCGATCAACAGGTGACGCTGAACACGCTGTCGCAGGGCGCGTATGCGCTCGTCTTGAGTCGTTACGCGAGCGCCGAGGACATCGTCTTCGGTGTCACCGTGTCCGGTCGTCCGGCCGACCTGGCCGGGGTGGATAACATTGTGGGACTTTTCATCAACACGTTGCCGCTGCGGGTTACCGTGACCGACGACGCGGAGGCGGGTCCGTGGCTGCGCGAACTGCAGGAGCGGCAGGTGGCCATGCAGGAGCATGGGCATGCGGCTTTGAGCGACATCCAAGGCTGGAGCGCCGTGCCCCGCGGGCAGCAGCTCTTCGAGAGCCTTTTTGTTTTCATCAACTACCCGGTGGATGCCGCGCTCTCCCATCGCTTCGGCGACCTTGAGCCGCGCCAAATACACTTTGTTGAGCAGACCAACTATCCCCTGACCATCGATGTGCTGCCAGGGCCGAAGCTGACCCTACGGACTTCGTTTGACACGGCTAGGTTCGAGCGGGACGCGGTGCTGCGCCTGCTCGGACACATCCGCCAAGTGCTGCTCTCGCTGGGACGCCCGGGGGTGCGCCTCGGGCAGATCGAACTCGTCGCGGGCGCGGAGCGCGCGGCCGTGCTCGCGGCCTCGGCGCCGCCGGCGCCGGTGGAGGATTTGCGCGACGGCAGCCTGCACGCGTGGTTCGCGCGCCAGGCGGCGACGACCCCCGACGGGATCGCGCTGTCGTCGGAGTCGGGCACGCTTACTTATGCCCAGCTTGATCGGGCGGCGAATGCCATCGCGCAGCAACTGCGCGGCCTCGGCGTTCAGCGCGGGACCTTGGTGGGCCTCTTCCTCGAACGTGATGCGCCGCTCCTCGTCGGCCTGCTGGGCATTCTCAAGGCCGGCGGGGCGTATCTGCCGCTTGATCCCATCTATCCGGATGACCGCCTCGACTACACGATCGATGACAGCGCGATCCCGGTCATCATCACCTCGGGCGAGCTTTCCTCCCGGCTGAGCAACCCGATGGTCATGCGGCTCGAGCTCGATGCGTCCTGCCTGTTTCCCGCGGAGGCAGAGGACTGTGCGCCGCTCCCGGTGGTCAACTCCCCCGAAGATCCGGCCTACGTGATTTACACGTCCGGCTCCACGGGTCGGCCGAAGGGCTGCATCGTCACGCATCGCAACGTGCTCCGCCTCTTCACGGCGACGGAGGTGTGGTATGATTTTAACCCGAGTGACGTGTGGACGTTTTTCCACTCGGCGGCCTTCGATTTTTCGGTGTGGGAAATCTGGGGGGCGCTGCTTTACGGCGGGCGCTTGGTGGTGGTGCCGTATTTCACAAGCCGCGAACCGGCGGCTTTCTGCGACCTCTTGATTCGCGAGCGGGTGACGATCCTCAACCAGACGCCGTCCGCCTTCCGCCAGCTCATGAAAGCTGAGGAGCAGGTGGCGGATCCGCGTGCGTTGTCGTTGCGCTACGTTATCTTTGGCGGCGAGGCCCTGGAGTTCGCCAGTCTCCGGTCCTGGTTCGAGCGTCATGGGGACACCCAACCCACGCTGGTGAACATGTATGGTATCACCGAAACGACGGTCTTCACCACCTACCGGCCGCTGTCGCGCGCCGATGCTTATGAGGGTCGCGGCAGCTTCATCGGCCAGCCGATCGTCGATACGCCGCTGCTCGTGCTCGACGTGCGCGGTCACCTGTGCCCGATTGGCGTGCCGGGCGAACTCAACGTCGCGGGCGTGAGCCTCGCGGTCGGCTACCTCAACCGCCCGGAACTCACCGCGCAGCGCTTCGTGCCGGATCCGCACGGCGTGTCCGCCAACGGCAAGCTCTACCGCTCGGGCGATCTGGCCCGGCGAATGGCCGATGGCGACCTCGACTACCTCGGGCGCATCGACGACCAGGTAAAAATCCGCGGCTTCCGCATCGAGCTCGGTGAAATCGAGAACGTGCTCCTGATGCACCCGGAGGTGCGCGAGGCCGTCGTGCTCGCCCGCGCGGATGCGCCCGGGGCCGAGAAGCGCCTCGTGGCTTACGTCGTGCCGCGGGGTGAGGAGCGATTGACCGTCGAGGTGATGCGCGACCATCTCCTGACGCGTTTGCCGGAGTATATGGTGCCCTCGGCGCTGGTGGGGCTGGACGCCTTCCCGCTCACGGCGAACGGCAAGATCGATCGGCGGGCGTTGCCGGAGCCGTCCGGCTTGTTGGCCGAGGTTTCCGCCGAGCACGTCGAGCCGCGGACCGAGCGCGAGCGCATCCTCGCGGAAATCTGGTCCTCCACGCTGGGCGTCGAACGTGTCGGCGTGACGGCGAGTTATTTCGCGCTCGGGGGTGACTCGATCATGGGCATTACCGTGTGCTCGCGGGCGCGGGAACGCGGGATCGAGTTCTCGCTCCAGGATCTTTTCGAAAAGCAGACCATCGCCGAGCTGGCCGCGGAGCCGGCGGCGGCGGAGTCGGCGGTGGAGTTGACGACGGCGGAGTCGGCGGGCGAGACGCAGGCGGGCGCATCGCTCCCGCCCTTCGCGCTGCTCACCGCGGACGATCGCGCGCGGCTTCCCGAGGGGCTGGAGGACGCGTATCCGGTGACGCGACTGCAGGCGGGTATGCTGTTCCACAGTCAGGCGGCCTCCGGCGGGGCGTTGTATCACGATGTATTCAGCCATCACCTACGTGGGCCGCTGGATTTGGGCGCGTTGCAGCAGGAGCTCGACGCCCTCGTGCAACGCCATGCGGTGTTGCGGACCTCCTTCGACCTCGCGGCCTTTTCGGAGCCGTTGCAACTGGTCCATGGCCGGGCCGGCTGGCCGCTGGTGAGCGGCGACATCCCGCACCTGCCGCCGCCGGCGCAGGAGGAATGGCTCGACCGCTTCGTGCACGATGAAGCGCAGCGGACCTTCGACTGGAGTCGGCCGCCGTTGGTGCGCGCCTACGTGCACCGGCGCGGGCCGGAGGAGTTTCAATTCACGCTGGCCTTGCACCACGCGATTATCGACGGCTGGTCGCTGGCCTCGCTGCTGACGGAGTTGTTCGTGCGTTACCTGGCGCGGATCGGGCGCGGAGAACCTCCGGCGGCGACGGCGGCGATCCCGGTGGGCTATCGCGACTACGTCGCCCTGGAGCGCGCGGCGCTGGCCGATGCGGCCACGCGGCGGTTTTGGGCGGAGACTTTGGACGGTGCCGAACTGCTTGAGTTGCCCGGTCCCGGCGACGGGACGCGGGCTCGCGCCGGCGTGGTGCAGCGGCCGCTGGTGCTACCGGCGGCGTTGGCGGCGGCCCTCACGCGCACGGCGGAGAGTTTGGGCGTGCCGTTGAAATCGGTCCTGCTGGCCGCGCATGCCCGCGTGCTGGCGGCGCTGGGGGGACGAGATGACATCGTCACGGGTCTCGTCACGAACGGCCGGCCCGAGGTGGCGGGGTCGGAGCGCATCGTGGGGCTGTTCTTGAACACCGTGCCCCTCCGCGTGGCGCTGGACCGCGTCGATACCTGGGCGGATCTGGTGCGGTCGGTCTTCGCCGCCGAGAAGGCCTTGCTGCCGCACCGCTGGCTGCCGTTGGCGGAGATGCAGAAGCGGCAGGGCGGGGGACCGCTCTTCACGACGGATTTCAACTTCGTTAACTTCCATGTCTACGACGCCCTGGGCGGTTTGCAGGCGCTGGAGCGCCTGGACACGCGGGCCCAGGAGGAAACGAATTTCACGATTGCGGTGAATTTCGGCGTGGACCCGAACGACGGATCGCTCGGCGGCATGGCGGCGTGCGACGGCGGGGCGCTCGATGCGCGTTTGATCGAGGCGTTGCCGACCCTGTTTGGCCGGGTGTTGGAAGCCATCGCGACCACACCGACGGCGGCGTGGCGCACGCTCTCTCTCCTCCCCGATGCGCCGCGCACCGCCCTGCTCGCGGAGGAGGCGGGGGAGATGGGGGAGTTTGCGGACGAAGGAATTTTGATCGCGGCCTTGGTGAGCGCGCAGGCGGCGCGCACCCCGGCGGCTCCGGCGGTGGTGGCGGACGAGGGGACGCTCAGTTACGACGAACTGGAGCGCCGCGCCAACCAGCTCGCGCACTGGCTGCGTGGTCGTGGGGTGGGGCGCGACGACCGGGTGGCGATCGCCATGGAGCGCTCGACTCACCTCGTTGTGGCCCTGCTTGGGGTGCTCAAGGCCGGGGCGGCTTATGTGCCGATTGATCCCGCTTACCCGGCCGGACGCGTCGCCGAGATGTTGACCGACAGCGGCGCGCGACTCGTGTTGGCGGAGAGTGCGGCGTTCGCCGTCGGCGCGGTGGCCTGGGGGGCAACGTGGCCGGAGATCGCCCGGGAGCCAGTGACGGTGCCTGCGGTGGAGATCCTCGGCGCGCAGCTCGCCTATGTGATTTTCACCTCGGGCTCGACCGGGGGGCCGAAGGGCGTCGCGGTTTCTCAGGCGGCGCTGGTGAACCACATGGCCTGGATGCAGGCGGCCTTTCCGCTCTCGGCGGAGGACGCGGTGTTGCAGAAGACGCCGGTGAGTTTTGACGCCTCGGTCTGGGAATTCTGGGCGCCCCTGGTGGCGGGTGCGCGGCTGGTGATGGCGCGCCCCGGCGCGCAACACGACCCGGCGATGCTGGCGGAGATTGTGCGGGCCCAGGGTGTCACGGTGCTGCAACTCGTGCCCTCCGTCCTGGATTTCTTTATCGAAGAGGCGGTTCGATCCCCGGTCCCCGGCCTGCGGCGGGTTTTCAGCGGGGGCGAGGCCCTGCGCACCGCGACGCGCGACCGCTTTCTCACCGCGCTGCCCGACGTGGCGTTGATCAATCTCTATGGGCCGGCCGAAGCCACGATCGATGCGACCTTCGAACGCTGTGCGCCGGAGGGGGAGGTTTCGTTGGGTTCGCCGGTGGCGAACGCCGAGGTGTTCCTGCTGAGCGCGAATCTTGAGCCGGTTCTACCGGGCGTGGTTGGCGAACTCTGGATCGGCGGCGCGCCCCTTGCGCGCGGTTATCTGGATCAGCCGGCGCTGACGGCGGAGCGGTTCTTGCCGCATCCCTTCGCGCGGGAGCCGGGAGCCCGGCTGTATCGCACGGGTGACCTCGCGCGCTGCGACGAGGACGGACGCCTGCGGTTTGTGGGCCGTCGCGACGGGCAGATTAAAATCCGCGGCCAGCGGGTGGAGCTCGGCGAATTGGAATCGCGGCTCGCGGCCCTCCCTGGGGTCACGGCAGCGGCGGCGGCGGTGCACGACGGAGCGAATGGCGCGCGGCGGATCGCGGCATATGTCGTGGCGAGTTCCGACTTCAATGAAGCGGCCGCGCTCGCGGCCCTGCGGGCCGACCTGCCCGAAGCGTTGGTGCCGGCGACGATTGGTCGACTCGACCGGATGCCCCTGACTCCGGGAGGTAAACTTGATCGGCGAGCGCTGCCGGCCTCGGATGCGGTAACCCCGACCGAGGGCGGGCCGCGCACGGCGCCGCGCACCGAGGTGGAGCGGGCCATGGCCCAAGCGTGGGGTCGCACGCTAGCGGTGCGCGAAGCCAGTTTGGAGGACGACTTCTTCCAGGCGGGGGGAGACTCCATTCTTAGCCTACGCCTTGTGTCGCTGCTGGCGCAGGCCGGTTGGCGTTTACGGGCGGGCGATGTGTTCACCAGTCCGACCCTCGGCGGCCTCGCGGCCCTGGCGCGGCCGCTGAGTGCGACGGCACCGGAGCTGCACTTCGACCCGGCGGATATTCCGCTCACACCCATCCAGCGGGAGTTCTTCGCCTTGGCGTCGCCGATCCCGGGTTACTGGAATCAAGCGGTCGCCGTGACCACGCGGCCGGAGGTGGGCTTGGCGGCGTTGCGTGCGGCGTGGCGGGTGGTCCTGAGCCGACATGCGGCGTTCCGCCTGCGTTTCACGCGCGGGGCGGGCGGCTGGAAACAATACCTCGTGGAAACGGCGGAGGCGGTGCCCGACCTGATTGAAATTCCGGCCCCCGCGCCCGGCGCTTCCGCGTTGGCGGCGGCGATGGCCAGGGAGGCAGCGGCGCTGCAGCAATCGCTCGATCTGGCGGCCGGTCCGCTCGTGCGCGCCTGCTGGATTCCCGGTGTGGACGGTGGAAGCGGACGCCTGATCGCGGTGGCGCATCACCTCGTGATCGATGCCGTTTCGTGGCGCATCATTTTCGCCGAGGTGGCGGCGGGGCTGCTTGGTGAAGCGGTGCCCCCGGCTGCCGTGGCCTTTCCTGCGTGGGCGGCCGCGGCGGCGCGGCGGGACTTCGCGGCGGCGCGCGAGTTTTGGCAGGCGGAGGCGGCGCGAGCCGCGGTCCCGTTGCCCAGTGATTTCCCGGCGGGGGTGGCGGATAACCACGAACGGGAGGCCGCTGCCGTGGCGATGACACTGGCGCGAGCGGACACGACGGTGTTGCTCGAACGCGCCGGAGTGGTGGCACGGAGCCGAATCGACGAAATGCTCCTCTCCGCGCTGTTGGCGGCGGTGCAGGACTGGACGGGCCGCGCGGCGGTGCGGGTGAATCTCGAATCACATGGACGCGATGCGCTTGGGGAGACGATCGACGTTTCCCGCACGGTGGGCTGGTTCACCGCGCTCTATCCCGTAACGTTGGCGGCCACGCCGGCGGCGAGTCCCCCGGAGCGCCTCGCGGCGGTGAAAGAGAGCGTCCGCGCGGCGACGGCGCACGGTGCGGCCTACGGGTGGCTGCGTCATGCGGCGGGTGGCGACGCGCTTGCGGCGCCGGCGGAGATCAGCTTTAATTATCTTGGTCGGCTGGATCTCGCGCTGGAGGCCGAGGGCCCCTTTGCTGCGGCCGCCGAACCCATCGGGCCGGATCATGCGCCGGAGAGCCCGCGGGCGCACGCCCTCGATGTGATGGCGGCGGTGGGTCACGACGGCCTGCGCATCGAGTGCATCTTCGGTACCCGGCGTCACCAGCGGGCCACGGTGGAACGCCTGCTCGCGCGCATGCTGCGCGAACTCGGCGATCTCGCCGCGCAACTGCGGGCCGCGTCGGCGGTGCGCTGGACTGCGGCACCCTCCGACTTCCCGTTGGCGCAACTGGATCAATCGCAATTGACGACCGTGCTCGCGGAGCGCGCCGATGTGGAGGACATCTGGACGCTCGCGCCGCTGCAGGAAGGCATGCTCGTGCACGCCCAACACGAAGGGGTCGCCGGGGTTTACACGCAGCAGCTCGTCATCGAGATCGCGGGTGAAGTGGACGAAGCGCGCCTGCGGGCCGCGTGGGAAACGGTGATGCGTCGTCATGCCATCCTGCGGGTGGCGTTTGCCTGGGAAGGTATGCCCGGGGCGCGGCAGGTCGTCGCTTCGGCGGTGGAGATGGACTGGACCACGTTGGACTGGACCACGCGCCCCACGGCGGAACGCGAGGCGGCGTGGGCGGCCTGGCTGGGGGAGGATCGCCACCGCGGTTTTGATCTCTCTCGCGCGCCTCTCTGGCGAGTGGCGTGGGCGCGTTTTGGACCCACGACGGGGAGACTGGTGTTCACGCACCATCACCTCCTGCTCGACGGCTGGTCGCTCCCCTTGTTGTTGCGCGATCTCAAACTCGCGTGGTCGCGTCAGTCTTTGCCGCCCGGCGCGTCTTATCGCGACTTTGTGACGTGGCTCGCGCGCCGGGAGCCGGCGGCGGCGGAAGCGTTTTGGCGTCGCTACCTCGCGGGCGCGGCGGAGGCTCCCGCGCTGGCGCTAGGCGAACGCCCGACCCCGGCGGCCCCCGGCGGCCCGAGTCATGCCTCGGCCAAAGTGGTGCTCGAAGGTCCGGCGCAGGCGGCGCTCCTCCGTTTCGTGCGGCAGAGCGGCCTCACCCTCAGCACCTGCGTCCAGGCGGCGTGGGGACTCGTGCTGAGTCGCCACCTTGGCGTCGATGAGGCGGTGATTGGCGTAGTGGTTTCGGGACGCCCGGAAGATCTGCCGGGCGCGGACGGAATCGTGGGCCTCTTCATCAACACGCTGCCCCTCCGCGTGCCTGCGGCTTCCGGTGAACCCGTGCATGCGTGGTTGCGCCGACTACAGGAGGACAACGTGGCCCTGCGCGCGCACCAGGCGAGCCGCCTCGTGGACGTGCTTGGGTGGAGCGGACTGCCGCGCGGCCGGGCGCTCTTTGAAACGGCGCTCGTTTTCGAAAACTATCCCCTAGGGGCGGCGAAGGAGGGCTCGGCGGCGGGACTGCGCTTCGGCCGGATCTCCGCCCACGAGCAAACCAACTTCCCGCTGACGGTGTATGCCGAACCGGGCGAGCACCTCGCGCTGCGGTTCGACTACGCGGTGGATCGCTTCAAGGAGGAAACGATTCGGGCGGTCGCGGAGCAGATGCGGCACGTGCTGGCGATGCTAGCGACGGAAGCGGACCTCCCGGTTGAAGCGCTGCCCCTTGTCGCGGCCGACGAGGCGCGCCGGCTGGCGGTGACGGGCGACTCCGCGGTGCGGTCCGAGTGGGATCGACGGGCGGTGCATCTCCGCGTGGCGGAACAGGCGCGCCTCGCGCCGGACGCGGCGGCGATCGTCGCGTGCGGGGTCGAGGATGCCGAGGCGGCCACGCTCACGCGCGGCGAGCTCGAGGCCCGGGCGGCGCGGCTGGCGAGACTGCTCGCGACGCGCGGCGCGGGGCCCGGCCGGCTGGTGGGCGTTTGCCTGGAGCGCTCGCCGGAAATGGTCGTGGCGCTGCTGGCGATTTTGAAGACGGGCGCGGCCTACGTGCCGCTTGACCCGGGCTTCCCGCTCGCGCGTTTGCAAGCGATGCAAGAGGAGAGCGGCCTGCGGCTGGTCGTGACGGCGCACCCGCTGGCGGACCGCCCGGGGCTCTTCCCGGCCGGGGTCGAACGCGTGCTCATCGATACGGCGGCCGCCGCCCCCCCTGCGGCGCCGGAAAACTTTGCCGCGCACCTCAGCCGGGCCGACGAGCTGGCCTACGTGATCTTTACCTCGGGTTCCACCGGGCGACCGAAAGGCGTCCAGGTGACCCACGGAGCGCTGGCCAATGTGCTCGGTCACTTCGCGGAGTCTCCCGGTATTGTAGAAAAGGATACGATGCTGGCGGTCACCACCCTTTCCTTCGACATCGCCGGGATCGAGCTCTTCCTGCCGCTCGTCGCGGGCGCGCGGCTGGCGCTGGCCTCGCGGGAAACGGCGGCGGATGCGCCTCGGCTGGTGGCGGCGCTGGCGCAGAGCGGGGCCACCCTCCTGCAAGCCACCCCGGCCACCTGGCGCTTGCTGCTGACGGTGGCCTGGAGACCGTCGACCGCGCTGCAGGCGTGGTGTGGAGGCGAAGCCCTGCCGACGGATCTGGCGGCGGCCTGGTTGGAGCGTGGTTGCCACTTGTGGAATCTATATGGACCGACCGAGACGACGATTTGGTCCACGGCCCGGCGCATCACGACACCGGCGGAGGCGGCGTTTGTCGGAGCCCCGATCGCCCATACCACGGTGCGAATTTTCGACGCCGGGCTGAACCCCGTGCCCTCGGGCGTCGCCGGACAATTGTTTATCGGCGGCGAGGGTTTGGCGCGTGGTTATTTGGGACGTCCGGACCTGACGGCGGAGAAGTTCGTGCCGGATCCCTTCGGCGCGCCGGGCGCGCGTCTCTATGCGACCGGGGATCTGGTGCGGCGGACGGCGGCGGGGGAACTCGAGTTCCTCGGTCGCATCGACCAGCAGGTGAAGCTGCGCGGCTTCCGCATCGAGTTGGGGGAAATCGAAACCGCGTTGCGGCTGCACCCCGGCGTTACGGGTGCCGCGGTGGCGGTGCGGGAGGATCGACCGGGCGCGAAACGTCTGGTGGGTTACCTGGTCGCCGCCCCGGCGCTCGACCTCGTCGCGTTGGGTGCGGCGCTCCGGGAGAGGCTCCCCGACTACATGGTCCCGGCGGTCTTCGTGAACTTGCCGCAACTCCCGCTCACACCGAACGGCAAGCTCGACCGCCGGGCGCTGCCCGCCCCGGTGGGCGCGGCCGACGCGACGGATTTTGTCGCGCCGCGCGACGAAGTGGAAAAGGCCGTGGCGACGGTGATGCAGGAAGTGCTGGAGGTCGCGCGGGTGGGGGCGTTCAACAGCTTCTTTGATCTGGGCGGGCACTCGTTGTTGGCCGCGCAGGTGCTCGCGCGCTTGCGGCAGGTGTTTCAAATCGAGCTGCCGTTGCGCGTCTTTTTCGAGACTGCGACACCGGAGCGCGTCGCCCGGGCGCTGGTGGCGGCGGAACCGGCCGCGGGCCGCGCCCGGCGCACGGCGCAAGTCTGGCTGCAGGTGCGCGCCCTGAGTCCGGAAGAGCGCGCCCGGTTGCTCGCGCAGCGGCGGGGGGGCAGCGCATGAATCCCATGAAGCCCGACGCCGACGATCTGGAACTCGACCTGCTCGCCCAGCTTTTGGCGGACGAAGGCATCGAGCGCACCGAGAGCACGATTCCCCGCCTGCCCGAGGGCGAACCGGCGCCGGCTTCGTTCCAGCAGGAGCGCTTGTGGCTCCTGCAACAGCTGGAGCCGGAGTCGTCGGCGATGAACATGTCGGCGGCGCTCGCCCTCGAGGGCAGCCTCGACGTCGCGGCGCTGGCGCGGGCGCTCGCGGCGGTGGTGCGACGGCATGCGGTGCTGCGCACGACGTTGCGGGCGGAGGGCGGCACCTTGCGGCAACACGTGGGGGCGGCGGGTGCGTTCGACTTGCCCGTGGAGGACGTGGCGGACGACGCGGCGGTGACGCGACGCGTGGCGGAGGAGACCCAGCGGGTCTTTGATTTGCTGCGCGGGCCTCTGTTTCGCGCGACGTTGCTCCGCCGTTCGCCGCAGCGGCATGTCCTGATCATTGCGCTGCACCACGTCATCGGGGACGGCTGGTCGATCGGCGTGTTTGCGCGGGATTTGGGCGAAGGTTATGCGGCGGAAAACGCGGGCCGGGAGGTGGCGTGGGCGCCGCTGCCGATCAGTTACGGGGACTACGCCGCGTGGCAGCGCGGCCGATGGGGCAAAGAGCAAGTGCGGACCGGACTCGAATGGTGGTGCCAGGAACTCGCGGGACTGCCGGAGATGGAACTCCCGACGGATTTTCGCCGCCCCACCTTGGCGGGCCCGATCGAAGGCGGGCGTTTGACCTTCACTTGGCCGGCGGCGCTCGCCGCGTCGGTGCGGGCGCTGGCCGAGGCGGAGGGCGCGACTCCCGCCATGGTGGTGGCCGCGAGTCTCCATGCCTTGCTGGCGCGCTACACGGGCGAGACGGATATCGCGTTGGGCATGCCGTCGGCGAACCGTTCGCCGCGGGAAGTGGAGAACCTGATCGGGTTTTTCGTGAACCTCCTTGTGGTGCGCGCGCGGGTGGACGGCACCGGGGGCTTTCGCCAACTCGTGCGCGACGTGCGGGCACGGATGTTGGCGGCGCACGAGTTCGGCGAGATTCCGTTCCAGCAGATTGTCGATGAACTCAAGCCGGTGCGGCGGGCCAATCGCCATCCGCTGTTCCAGGTGGCGCTGGCGTTTCAGAATGCGCCGGGGGGCGCGCTCGCCTTGCCGGGGTTGACCGTGGCACGCCTGGACGATGACCAATCGGCGCGCTTCGACCTCGAAGTGTTTTTGAGCGACCACCACGGCACGCTGGCGGGCACGTTGGCGTATGACCGCCGCCTGTTTCTCCCCGCGACGATGGCGCGTCTCGTGGAGCATTGGCAGACCCTCCTCACGGCGGCCTTGGCGGCGCCCGAGGCACCGTTGGCGCTGTTGCCGCTGCTCGGCGCCGCCGAGCGGGCGGAGTTGCTGGACTTGGCCGATAGCACGGCGAACGCTTGGCCGGCCGGCACGGTGGTTGATCACTGGCAGGCCCGGGTGGCGCTGGCTCCCGGCGTGACCGCGGTGCGGGATGGCGACACGCACTGGACGGTCGGGGAACTGGACGCGCGGGCCCGCGGCATCGCGGCGGAGCTGCGCGCCCGGGGCGTGGGGCCGGAGAAGATCGTGGCGGTGTGGCTTGAGCGCAGCGCGGAACTGGTTGCGGCGATTCTCGGGGTGCTGGAGACGGGCGCCGCCTACCTGCCGCTCGATCCGGCGAATCCGGTGGAGCGTCTCCGGTATATGTTGGAGGACAGCGGAGCCGTCTGGGTGCTCGGCCGCGCGCGGCCAAGCGGGGCGCCGGAGGAACGTTGGATTGATATCTCAACCCTGCCGCCGGCGGGGGCGCGGGACGAGAGCCGGCCGCCGGAGAGTCTGCGCCCGGAGAGCCTCGCCTATGTGATCTACACCTCGGGTTCGACCGGCCGGCCGAAGGGCAGCGAGATCACCCATGCGGGCCTGATCAATTACCTCTGTTGGGCGGGTAAAGCTTACGAAGTCGCAGCGGGGCAGGGGGCGCCGTTGCATTCCTCGATCGCGTTCGACCTCACGGTGACGAGTCTCTTTCCCCCGCTGCTGGCGGGACGGCCGATCGACATCGTGCGCGAGGCGGCCGGGCCCGAGGGACTGGCGCGCCAGCTCCTGGCCGGAAGCGACGCGTCCCCGGTGAAAGTGACGCCGGCGCACCTGCATCTGTTAAACGACCTTTTGCCGGCGGCCCAGGCGCGCGGGCGGGCGCGGTGTTTCGTGATCGGCGGCGAGCAACTGCTCCCGGCGCACGTGGCTTTCTGGCGGCGATACGCGCCGGAGACCCGACTGATCAACGAATACGGTCCCACCGAAACGGTGGTCGGCTGCTGCGTGCACGAAGTGACCGAGGCGGACCTTGCGGGCGAGGTGATCCCGATCGGGCGGGCCATCGCGAACACCCGGCTCTATGTGCTGGACGCGGCGTTGGAACCTGTGCCCGCGGGGGTGCCGGGCGAGTTGTGGATCGGGGGGGCCGGCGTGGCTCGCGGCTATCGCTTCCGTCCCGACCTCACAGCCGATCGTTTCCGGCCGGATCCGTATTCACCCCAGGCGGGCGCTCGCATGTATCGAACCGGTGATCGGGTGGTGCGGCGGGCCGACGGGGTGTGCGAATTCCTCGGGCGTTGTGATGACCAGTTTAAGCTGCGCGGCTACCGCGTGGAGCCCGGCGAAATCGAGGCGGCGCTGGCGCTGCATCCGGCCGTGCGCGAGACCTCGGTGATCCTGCGCGAAGACCGGCCGGGCGATACGCGCGTGGTCGCTTATGTGGCGGCGGCGACCGAGGCGGCCCAACCCGGCGAGGAACAAGCGCAGTGGCAGCATGAGCACGTTGACCAGTGGCGGTTGATGTTCGAAGCAAACTACACGGGTTCCGGGGTGGGGGACGATCCCACCTTCAATATCATCGGCTGGAACAGCAGCTACGACGGCGAGCCGATGGCTGCGGCGGAGATCCGGGAATGGCTGGACGACACGGTGGCGCAGTTGCGCGAGGGCGCGCCGCGGCGGGTGCTCGAAATCGGGATGGGTTCGGGCATGATCCTCTTTGCGCTCGCGCCCGCCTGTGACGAATACCTCGGGCTCGATTTGTCGGCCGCCGCGGTGGAGACCGTTCGTCGCGTGGCGGCGGAGCGGGACCTCCAGGCGGTGCGCGCGCGCCAGGCGGAGGCGGGCGACTTCGGCGACATCCCGCCGGGCTCGTATGATCTCACGGTGATCAACTCGGTGATCCAGTATTTCTCGGGCCCGGAACACCTGGAGCGCGTCCTGCGCGGGGCGATCGCCGCGACCGCGCCGGGCGGGCGGGTGTTTGTGGGCGACGTGCGCAGTCTAGCCCTTCTGCCGGCCTATCACGCGTCGGTGCAGTTTCATCGGGCGGCGGGTGACGTCACCCGGGTGGAGCTCGCGACGCGGGTGCAGCGGGCGCTCGCGCGTGAGGAAGAGCTGGTCGTTGATCCCGGTTTTTTCGAGGCCCTCATGGCGAAGGAACCCGCGCTGACGGCGGTCGAGTTTCGCGTGCGAGTCGGATCCGCCGTGAACGAGTTGACCAAGTTCCGCTATGACGTGGTCCTGCACGTCGGCCCGTCGCGAGTCGCGGAAGCAGCGGCGTCGGCCGGGCGTTACGTCCTGTCGGCGCCGGTGGCGGAGTCGCTGGCACGGGACGGGCAAGTGCTCGCGTGGCTTGAGGGTGGTTCGGGCGTCGGCTCGGTCGCGGAGTTTCGGGAGATTTTGCAACGAAGCCCGGGCGGCATCGCGCCCGCGCGCTCGGCCACCGACGGGGTGGGGAGCGAGCCCCGCGTGGCGCGGGCGCTGACGAACCAGCCCTTGCAGGCGAAACTCGCGCGGAAACTCGTGCCGCGTTTGCGGGAGCATCTGAAAGGTCGGGTGCCCGACTACATGATCCCGGCGGCCTTTGTGCTGCTGGAGCGACTGCCGCTGACGGTGAACGGCAAAGTGGATCGCCGCGCGCTGCCCGCGCCGGTGGAGGAGCCCGAGACGCCGGGGGCGCGTTATGTCGCCCCGCGCAGTCCGGAAGAAGAGATGCTGGCGGCGATCTGGACGGACCTGCTCGGCGTGGGTCGGGTCGGCATGGACGATGACTTTTTTGCGCTGGGGGGCCACTCGCTGCTCGCGGCGCAGTTGGTCGCACGGGTGCGCGCGGTCGCGGGCGTCGAGCTGGCGATGGCGACCGTCTTTGAACGTCCGACGATTGCCGGACTGGCGCCGCGCTTGGCCGCCGGACGGGCGGAGGCATCGACGCTGCCAGTGATCGTGGCCGGCGATGAATCCGCGTGGGCGCCGCTCAGTTTTTCGCAGCAACGCCTGTGGTTTCTCGAGCAGTTGGTGCCGGGGCAGGTGACCTACCATGTCTCCGCGCTGCTGCGGCTGTGGGGTCGGCTCGACGTGGCGGCCCTGCGGCGGGCGTTGGAGGGATTGGTGGCCCGGCACGCGGCCCTGCGCACCGTTTTTGCGGACGTGGCCGGTCAAGGTCAGCAACGCGCGCTGCCGGCGGGTGCGGTGGAAATGGGGGAGGAAGACTTAAGCGCGCTCCCGGCGGCGGAGCGCACGGCGGCGGTGCTGGCCCGGGCGGCGCGGCTAGCCGGTGAGCGGTTCGATTTTGCGCGCGGGCCCCTCTTCCGGGTTTCGCTTTATCGGACGGAGCGGGAGGAGTTGCGGCTTTTGATCGCGACCCATCACATCGTTTCGGACGGGTGGTCGATCAGCGTGGCGGTGCGTGAACTGGCGGAACTCTACGCGGCGGCCCGCGCGGGTCGTCCACCGGCCCTGCCGGAACCGGAGCTGCAGTATGCGGATTACGCGCGCTGGCAGCGGGGATGGATGCGGGATCGGGTGCTCGCGGAGAAACTCGCTTTCTGGAAGGTCAATCTGGCCGAGGCGCCGCCGATCGATTTGCCCACGGATCATGCGCGCCCGGCGGTGTTGAGCGGACGCGGAGCCCGCGTGCCGTTTGCGCTCTCGGCGACGACGACCGAGGCGCTCAACGAGATGGCCCGTGAGCACGGCGCGACCCTCTTCATGGTGCTCCTCGCGGCGTTCACGGCGTGGCTGCGGCGGGAATCGGGTCAGGATGATCTGGTCATCGGCACGAGTGTGGCGAACCGCCAACGCCGCGAACTCGAACCGCTCGTCGGGTTTTTCGTCAACACGCTCGCCTTGCGTCAGGACACCACGGCGACGGCGAGTTTCGCGGACCTCGTCGGGCAGTCGCGCCGGACTTGCCTGGACGCCTACGCGCATCAGGACGTGCCCTTTGAGGCGGTGGTGGAGGCGGTGGGGGGACGGCGCGATCTCAGCCGCACGCCGTTGTTCCAGGTGGTGCTCGTCCTGCTGAATCTGCCCACGGCGGAGTTCCGGCTGGAAGACCTCGTGATCGCGGAGGAGCCGCTGCCCGTCGAGACGGCGAAATTCGAACTTATGTTGCTGTTGCAGGAGACACCTGAAGGCCTCGCGGGGGCGTGGGAATTTAGCACCGATCTTTTCACGGCGGAGACGGTGACCCGTTTCGGTCGGCACCTGGCAACTTTGGCGGAGGCGGCCGGGCGGGCGCCGGCCACGCCCTTGGATGCGTTGCCCTTGCAGGCTCCGGCGGAGGTGCGTCGGCGACTCGAACAGTGGAACCATGCGGCTCGCCTGGTGGCGCCGGCGGAGACAATCGCGGCTCGTTTCGAAGCCGTGGCGGCGCGCCACGCGACGGACGTGGCCGTCAGCCAAGGCGAGGTGGAGTGGACGTATGTTGAACTCAACGCCCGGGCGAACCGGCTTGCCTGGCACCTGCGCGGTTTGGGCACCAGCGGCGAGACCCCCGTGGCGCTCCTGATGGAGCGCTCGCCGGAGGCGGTGATGGCGATGTTGGCCGTCGCGAAGGCGGGTGGATTTTTCCTGCCGTTGAATCCCGACGACCCGCTTGATCGCCTCACGCAGTTGATCGACGAGGCGCAGCCGGTGGCGGTTTTACTGCAGGATCATCTCTCCGATCGTCTCCCTTCCGGCATGTTTTACGCGCTGGCGGTGGACGCGTCGGAGGCGTTTTTCGCGGGCGAGTCGGCGGAAAATCCGCCTCCGGTGGGAGGACCCGAGAGCCTGCTTTATGTGATGCACACCTCGGGCTCCACGGGAGTGCCCAAGGGCGTGGCGGTGCCGCAACGGGCGGTGCAACGCCTGGTGGCGGAGCCGAACTTTGTCGCGATCGCGCCGACGGATCGCGTGCTGCAATATGCGCCGCTCTCCTTTGATGCCTCGGTGCTGGAAATTTGGCTGCCGCTGCTGAACGGCGCGCAACTCCGGATCGCGCCCGCGGGGGCGCTGTCGCTGGCGGAGTTGGGCGCGGCGGTGCGCTCGTCGGGTGTGACCCTCGCGTGGTTTACGGCGGGGCTTTTCCACCAGTTGATCGACCACCAGATCGCGGATTTGGCGGGCCTGCGTCAGGTGCTGGCGGGGGGGGATGCGCTCTCGGTGGCGCACGTGCGCCGGCTTGCGGCGGCGCAGCCCGCGCTGCGGATCATCAACGGTTACGGGCCCACGGAGAACACGGTGTTCACGACCTGTCACACGGTGGTGGCGGCGGAGACCCTGGCGGCCAGCGTGCCGATCGGCCGGCCGGTGAACGGGACCAGCGTTTACATCCTCGACCGTCGCGGTGAGCCCGTGCCGGTGGGCGTGCCGGGCGAATTGGTGACGGGCGGGGCGGGTTTGGCGCGCGGCTATTTCCGTCAACCGGAGGCGACGGCCGAACGTTTCGTGACGGATGCGGTGACGCGGGTGGACGGGGCCCTCGTTTATCGCACTGGAGATCGCGCGCGTTGGCTGCCCGACGGGACGATCGAGTTTTTGGGACGGCTTGATCAGCAGGTGAAACTGCGCGGCTTCCGGATCGAGCTCGGCGAGATTGAGGCGGCGCTGCGCGAACAACATACGGTGCGTGATGCCGTGGCGCACGTGAGGGGAAGCGGGGCGGACAAACAGCTTCTGGCCTACTTCACGACCGACGCGGAGGAAGCGCCCACGGCGGCGGAGCTGCGCGAGTTTCTCGGTGGGCGGCTGCCGGCGTATATGGTGCCGGCGCTGTTTGTGCGGCTCGCGGAGCTTCCGCTCGGCCGCAACGGCAAGGTCAACCGGCGTGCGTTGCCCGATCCCGAGGCGGTGGCGGGGGCGCGGGCGGGAGGACCGGGGCCGCGCACGCCTTTGGAGGCGCGGCTGGCGCGGATTTGGCAGGAGGTGCTCGGCGTCGAGCAGGTGGGGATGAAGGATCTATTCTTCGAGCTGGGCGGCCATTCCCTGCTCGCGACCCGCCTGCTGGCGGAGGTGGAGGCGCGGCTGGAAGTGCGCGTGTCGCTTAACGCGCTGTTCGAGCACGGCACGATCGAGGCGATGGCGACCGCGATCGAGTCCGGCCAGGGTGCCGGAGTGACCTCGCCGCTGGTGGCGCTGAAGCCCGAGGGCGATCGGCCGCCGTTTTTCTGCGTCCATCCCGGCGGTGGATCGGTGCTGTCCTACTTCGATCTGGCGGCGCATTTTCCGGCGGCGCGGCCCTTTTATGCGCTGCAGGCGACCGGCCTTGACGGCTCGACGCCGCCGTTGCGCGCGGTGGAGGAGATGGCGGCGGCTTACGTGAAGGCGATTCGCGAGAAATTCCCGCGCGGTCCGTATCATCTCGGTGGACACTCGTTTGGCGCCAGCGTCGCGTTTGAAATGGCGCGGCAATTAGAGACGGAGACCGGCGAGCAAGGTGGCGCGGTGATCCTGCTGGACCACCTCGCGCCGGATCGGGCGCGCGCGATGATCGACCACGAGCCGACGGAGGTGGAGGCGTTGGAATTCATGGCGCATCAGATCGGCACGCACTTCGGCGTGCCGTTCGCGCTCCCGGCGGCGGAGCTCGAGACGCGTTCCGCGGACGAGCGCTTAAGTTTTTTCCTGGAACGCGCGCGCGAGGCGGGCATCGCCCCGCCGGGGGCGGACGTCGCGATGATCGCCGGACTGGTGGCGGTTTATCAGGCGAATCTGCACGCGCTCCTCCACTATCACCCCGGAATTTTTGGCGGCGGCCTCACGCTGGTGCGCACGGCGGGATTTGCGGCCCAGACGGCCGATCTCCCCACCGCGGGCTGGGCGGCGCTCGCCCGGGGATTGATCGCGGTCGTGGACTCGGAGGGCGATCACAACAGCATGTTGCGCCCGCCGCACGTGGCCGGGTTGGCCGAACGGCTCGGCGCGCTAATTGACGCTTCCGATAATCACTAATCCCCCCTAGCTTTTCCCATCATGTCTAACCCAATGTTTCTGCGCCAAAACGTCCAAGTGGAGCCTCTCGTTGAATCGTGGTACGCTTGGTCACACCTTATCTCTCCCGCGACGGCGGCGATGAACATCGTCGATCGTCATCTCAAGATCATGCAGTCCTACGTGCAGGCTCCGCAGGTGCATGCCGCGGCGGTGAAAAACCCGGCGATGCTGGGCGGCCCGTTCATCGACTACGACGGGCAACGCGTTGATGAGATCAAAGCGCTGATGGAGAAGACCAAGCAGGATCAAGGGCAGATGATCGCGTTTAGTGAAGCGATCAAGCAGCTCGATCAGATGCTGCGGGTCGAGGCCAAGGGGTTTTCGTTGGAACCGCTCTACGCGAAGGTGCCGGAGATTTTAAAAGGCTACGTCGAGCTCGTTTATGATATGAACAACCAGGCTTCGTTTCGCCTGATCGAGCCGCTGTTGTATCGCAGCCAATTTTATGACGCGAGCCGGCAGAGCCTGATGCTCTCGTTGATCAGCAATGATGACCGGCCCTTCATCTTGAGCACGCCCCGGCTGCGCACGCCCGGTGACGTGCACATCCAGATCCCGTTTGAGAGCCCGTTGATCGACGAACTCTTCGCGATGAAGAGTGAGCCCGGTTCGGTGGACGCGATCGCGGACAAACTGGGGGTGACGGCGGAAGACCGCGCGGCGTTTGCGACGATGTTCACGGTCGAGGCGCCGCGTCGTTACGAGCCTTACACGGGCCAAGGGGTGCGTTGGCGCTATTTTGGTCACGCCTGCATTCTGGTGGAAGCGGGCGGGACCTCGGTGCTGCTCGATCCGGTGTTGAGCTATACCTATGATCACGAGATCGCGCGCTTCACCTACGAAGACCTGCCGGAGTCGATTGACTACGTGCTGATCACCCACAATCACCAGGACCATATTTTGTTCGAGACGATGTTGCAGCTCCGTGGGCGGGTTAAGCACATCGTCGTGCCGCGCAACGGCAACGGCGCGATCCAGGATCCCTCGCTCAAAATGATGCTGGAGGCGGTGGGTTTTAAGAGCGTGATCTCGATCGAGGAGTTCGAGACGATCCAGACGCCGGTGGGACGGATTACGGGGCTACCTTTCTTTGGTGAACACGGGGATCTCGCGATCCGCACGAAGAGTGCGTTCCTCGTCGATCTGCACGGTCACCGCCTCATGTTTGCGGCGGATTCGTGCAACATCGAACCGAAGCTCTACGAGCACACCCGGAAACTCACCGGCGACGTTGATGTGCTCTTCCTCGGCATGGAGTGCGACGGTGCGCCGCTTTCGTGGATGTATGGACCGTTGTTGACCAAACCGCTGGACCGCAAGATGGACCATTCGCGGCGCCTGGCGGGTTCGAACTACGAGCGAGGCATCGATATTGTGCGGTGTTTTGGCTGCAAGGAGGCCTACGTTTACGCGATGGGTCAGGAGCCCTGGCTCAATTACGTCATGAGCATCAAGTACACGGAGGAGTCGAACCCGATCAAGGCGTCGAGCCGGCTCGTCGCCGAGTGTCAGGCGCTCGGTCTGCCGGCGGAACGTCTCTTCGGGGAGCGCGAAATTCTGATTGGTTGATGAAGGCCGTCTTTCTCAACGTTTCCGCGCCGGGCCACGTCATCCCCACGCTGGGCTTGGTGGGCGAGCTCGTGCGCCGCGGGGAGAGTGTCGCGTATTTTGAAGTGCCGCCCTTTCAATCGGAGATCGAAGCGCGCGGGGCGGTGTTCCATGCCTACCCCCCGATCGCGCCGTATCCGGGGCCGGGCGGGGCGAATCAGTATTACCTCGGCCCCGTGCTCACGTGGTGTGCGCGGGAGTGGGTGCCGGCGTTGTTGGAGCGCGTGCGGGCGGAGCGGCCCGACTACATCGTGCACGATTCGCTCTGCTTGTGGGGGCGGATTTTGGCGCATGCGCTCGGCGTGCCGGCGGTGGCCTCGGTGGCGACGGCCGGTTTTACATCACGGACCTTTCATGCGTGTCCGCGCTTGCGTCCGCAGCGTCGCGCCTGGATCGCGGAAGCGAGGGAAGGCCTGCGCCTCTTTCGGGATTGGCGGCGCGACCTGGCAACGCGCTACGAACTCCCGCGCCCGATCAACTTTGTTGATACCTTTACCAACGCCCAGCCGCTCAACGTGGTGCACCTGCCGAAGGCGCTGCAGCCGTATGCGGACGCGTTCGGGCCGGAGTATGCGTTCGTGGGCGTGTGCACGGCCACGAGCGAGCGACCGAGCGATTTCGCGTTTGAGCGTCTGGATGCGCGGCCGTTGGTGTATGTTTCGTTTGGCACCTTTCACAACCCGGGCCTGGCGTTCTTCCGCAGCCTGCTCGAAGCCGTGGCGAAGCGGGAGTGGCAGACCGTGCTCGTGCTGAGCCCCGGCGTGGAGCTCGGGCAGCTCGGTGACATTCCCGATAACGTGATCGTGTGCGCGCCGGGCAGTGCGCCGCAGCTCCAGCTCTTGGAGCGGGCGGCGGCGTTCGTGACTCACGGGGCGGGCGGCGGCCTGCGCGAAGGGGCGTGGTATGGGGTGCCGATGGTGGCGGTGCCGCAGACCTACGAACAAGAGATACTCTCGGCGCACCTGGAGGAGCAGGGCGCGGGCGTGATGTTGGAACCGGCGCGGGTGACGGCGCAGACGCTCGCGGCGGCGCTGGAGCGGACGGTCGGTGATCCCGCGCTGCGGGAGCGCGCCGGCGCGCTGCGTGACGCCTCGCGTGCGGCCGGGGGCGCGGCGGCCGCGGCGGAGGCGATCTTCGCCTACGTGGCCCGGGCGCGCGGTTCGCGGAACGAAGCGATTGCCGGCTCGGCGTAATCGCCTTTTTATTTTTTACACCCAATGAACAACGACAAAGAAGACACAACGACCTACCACGTAGTGGTAAATGGCGAGGAGCAGTATTCGATCTGGCCGTCCTACAAGGCGATCCCGGCGGGTTGGCGCGAGGCGGGCAAATCGGGCCTGAAGGAGGAGTGCCTCGATTACATCAAAACCGTCTGGACCGACATGCGCCCCCTTAGTCTGCGTCGGCAAATGGATGCTGACTCGGCGTGAGCGACGCGGCGCCGTTTGCGCGGGATGACCCGCGGGTCGAGCCGGTGCGGGTGTGGTGCCTGCCGCTCGAGCGGAATACGGCGCGCGTGGCGGCGTGGCGGGCGGCTTTGCCGGTGGAAGAGCAGGCCCGCGCGGCAAGGTTCCGGCAGCCCGACGATGCGGCGCGTCTGGTGCTCGGGCGGACCGCGCTTCGGCGCGTATTGGGAGCCCGGCTGCAGTGTTCTCCCGCGGCTGTGCCGCTGGTGCCGGGGCCCAACGGCAAGCCGGTGCTGCCTCCGGAGAGTCCGCCGTGGCAGTTTAACCTGAGCCACAGCGGCGACTGGCTTTTGCTGGCGCTGGCGTGGCGGCGGCGGGTGGGGATCGATGTAGAGGCTTGGCGGGACCTCGAGTATGCCGCGTTGGCCGAGCTGGCGTTTGCGCCCGAAGAGCGCGCCGCGCTGGCGGCGGCGCCCGGGGCCGAGCGGGCGGCGACTTTTTTTGCGGTGTGGACGCGCAAGGAAGCGTTGCTGAAGGCCCGCGGACTCGGCCTGGGGGCCTTTCCCCTGGATGAATTTGCGGTCGAGCCGCGTCCTCACGTGCGACCGCAGGTGATACGCTGGCGGGGCGAGTCCCACCCTGGGCGGGCCTGGCGGCTCTTTTCGCTGCCGATCGTGGAGCGGTGCAGCGCCTGCTTGGCGGTTGAGCACCACGCCGAGGAGCACGATGGGCCGCTGGAGTGGGAAAAGGAGATCGATCTAAGCGACGGACAATAGAAATTCCTGCGCGGCGCGGGCGGTGGCCGACGGGTCGGCCTGCAGGAAAAAGTGGTCGCCCGGAAATATGCGGGTGGTGAGCGGACCCGTGACGAGATCGCGCCAGCCCGCGAGATCCGTTGCGCTGACCAGAGGATCGCGATCGCCGCCAAAGGCGGCGACGGGGCAATGGAGGTTCGGCCCCACCCGGTGTTGGTAGCTCTCGTAAACGGCGATGTCGGCGCGGAGGGTGGGCAGGACGAGGGCGAGCAGCTCGGTGTTGGCGAGCACGGCGGGAGGGATGCCGTTGTAGCGGTCACGGAGGGCGGTCACGAACTCGGCGTCGGCCAGGGCGGCGAGGCGCGGCGAGGGTGCCGGATGAACGGGCGGGCGGGCGCCGGCGACGATGAGGGCGAGCGGGCCGGGGGGGCCGGCGGCCTGCAACTCGCGGGTGAGCGCATAGGCGAAGACCGCGCCGAGACTATGGCCGAGCAAGGCGTAGGGGGGAGTCAGGTGAGGGACCAATTCGTCGCGCAGGCGCTCCAACGCCTCCGCGAAGTCGGCGATGGGCTTTTCGCGCAGGCGCGTTTCGCGGCCCGGGAAGCGGACGGCCCAGAGTTCGATGCGAGGATCCATCGCCGCCGCCCAAGGATGAAACGCCGAGGCTCCGCCGCCGGCAAAAGGAAACGCGTAGAGACGAATCGAGTTTTTAACCGAGCCCGGTTTGATGCGGTGGAGCCAGCGAGACGGCGCGAGGGTCATAGGGGAGCAACGAGAATGGTCGCGGGCGCTCCCCCTTAGAACTTAAACTGCAAGCCGGTGTTCGTTTGATACTGCAGCTCTTCGATACCTTGCGCCGGGCGTCCGTCGTAGGTTGATTCGAGGCTGGTTTGGAGGCCGATCGTTTTGGTGAGTTGCACGGTGAGACTCACGGAAGCAGAGGCGCGGATATATTGTGGATCCGAGAATGATCTGACCGCCTTGAGCTTCTGTTGGAGGGAAATGGTGGGCGAAAGGGAGTGATTGAGGATCTGGTAGAAGCCGTAGCCGAAATGTTGGTCGTCAACGTCGCCCACGTATTCTTTTTCGCCGAAGGAATAGGCCAGTCCTGGCGCCACCATGAAGGTGGTCGAAGGCGTTTGCACCAAGGTCCGGGCGAAACCGATCAGTTGCTCCGTATGATGGGTAATCGTCTTGGGTGGATCGCGGAGAAAACTTGTTTGTGAGACGATGCGGTATTTTGGCGAAAGGATGTAGTCATGCTGAAACGTGGCCAAGAAGGTATCGGAATACGCCGGGGCCGGCTTGGCCCGCGCCAAACTGTAGCTGGCGATGAGCGAGTTGATGTGGCGGGCGGTGGCGCGCTCGATGCCCAGATTCACGTTTAGACTCCGCGCGGAGCCTTGGCCCAAGGTGGGTGCGGGCGCGGACATGTGGCCGAAAGTGACCAGCAGGTTGCGCGTCCAAACCGGCGCTTGGGGAGTGGGGGCGGCGGGATTGGCGATCGCCGGCTGCAAAACCGGGCCGACGGTGGGAAGCGAGGAAGGGGGGGGCGAACCCGCCGAGGAGGCCGCGGGATTGCCCGCCGAGTTACGCGGAGCGGCGGTGGCCGCGACCCCGGCGCGGGACGTGATGGCCGCGGGGGAGAACTTTAACGTCCCGAGGAGAGAGTCGCGGAACGTAACCTCGGTGGCGGATTCGGCCACGAGTTCGCCCACCAGGGTGGTGCCGTTGGTGAGAACGATGGTTTGTTTTTCGGTCGTCTGAGCGTGGCTGGCGCCGGCGAGGGCGAAGCTGAACGAGAGCAGGGTAACGAGGAGTCGATTCATAGGAGAGAGGGGCTCAATTTGGCGGCTTTATCCGGAACGTCGTTTGCGTTCGGTTTCGAAGGCCTTGACGTGATGTTCGCCTTCGAGGAAGCGACCGTAATCCATCTTCAGCACGCGATCCGCGTAGGCGAAATAGGCGTCGTCGTGGGTCACGGCCACGACCGTTTGGCCGCGGGCTTTCATGGCGGGCAGGAGTTCGGTGTAAAAGAAGCGGCGGAAGACCGGGTCTTGGTCGGCGGCCCACTCGTCAAAGATGAAGACGGGGCGGCGTTCAGTTTCGGCGAGGGCGAGGGCCAGGCGTTTCCGCTGGCCGGTGGAGAGCGCGGTGGTGGTGAGCTCCCGGTTGACGATATCGACCTGGCCCGAGAGCTCCATGGTGGCGAACAAGTCGCGCAGGTGGGCTTCGTCGGCCTCGTTTACGCCGATCAGGCGGCGGAACAGAAAAAAATCGGTGAAGATCGGCGTGAACAGATTTCGGTAGGACCCGAGGCGATCGGGGGTGACCGGTTTGCCGTTCCACACGAGCTGGCCGGAGGAGGGTTCGTAGAGGGAAGTGAGGACCTTGAGGAACGTGGACTTCCCGCTGCCGTTGCCCCCGACGATGAAGACGATTTCTCCGGCTTGCAGAGTGAAGTCGAAGGGTTGGAGTTGGAAACGGTGGCCCTCGTTGCCCGGGCTGGGCTCGTATTCGAAGCCGGTGCCAGCGCAAGCGAGCGATTCGAACGGTTCGGTCGTGATCGGCTTCCGTTCGATCATCGCCTCCAACTCGCTCCGTTGCTGCTTAAGGTCGTTTTCGAGCGCTTCGATGTTGGCGATGGAGGCCTCGGCGCGGCTGAGGGCGGGGATGGCCATGACCACGTCGCTGATGGGCCCGCTGGCGAACAGGACGATGGCGATGACGGAAGCGATGATGGGGATATCTGTGGGCCGGAAATTGGGCAGGAGGAACAGCACCCCGGCGATGGTGAAGAGCATAAACGTCTGGCTGAGCAGCGCGGACTGGTTCATCGTCCGGCCGGTTTTGACGCGGAGGGCGGCGGTTTCGTTGATGACGTTCCAGATCTCGACGCCGAAGAAGTCCTGACTCTTCTCGCGGTTCAGTTTGAGCTGCTTGTAGCCGGACATGACGCCTTCGAGGTTGTGGAAAAACGCGTTTTCCAGCCGCGACGCCTCCCCCAACTCGTGGGCGAGGGTGTGACTCTTCTGCATGTAGAGGTAAACGGCGCTCCCGACCATGATGAGCGTGATGGCGAGCGCCCACATCGAGTGGATGCCAATCCAGACCAGGACGAACGCGACCATGAAGGCGGATGAGGTGGCGTTGACGATCGAGCCGGCGGCGTAGGAGAGGGTGATCGAATCGGTCGAGAGCGTCGATATCACCCGACCGCGGTCAATGCGTTCGAACACCGCGAGGCTGGTTGTTTTTAGGCCCTCGATGATCCGCACCCGCAGTTTTTGAACGATGCCTTCGATGATGCGATTGGTGCGATTGAGCACGTATTCCTTCGTTACCCAGAAAGCGAACAGGCAGACCGCGAACAGGAGGAACTCGCGCACGTGTAGCTCGCCCGGGCGCAAGCTTTTGGCTGTCTTGATGGCCACGCTCACGCTCAGGCCGTTGGCGAGGCCCGCGAGGAGGGAAAGCGCTACGAGGGTGCCGCGGAATTCCGGCGATTCGCGGCGAATGAAGTCGATAAATTTTTTCAAAGGTAACGATGGGAGCTAAGCCCGTGCTTAGCGCGCCGCGCCGGGGCGGGCGTCGGGATGTCGATGCGAGTTGCCGGCCAAAAAGAGTGCCCGTCGAAAGATCGCCCCTTGGCG
>Ga0222714_10000610_pt1 | contig 41164 bp, 46 predicted proteins | sample C33_3DmetaG_FD_165048 | JGI IMG/M metagenome (GOLD analysis project Ga0222714, IMG submission 165048) | Estuarine water microbial communities from San Francisco Bay, California, United States - C33_3D | ecosystem: Environmental > Aquatic > Marine > Unclassified | place: USA: California...
AGAAAGAAAACGCACCACAGGAAGAAAACGCACCACAGGAAGAAAACGCACCACAGAGAGACAGACTGACTGACACATCAGCATCAAAAGATGAAAATTCACCTGTTGAAACAGACGCATCATTAACAGGAGAAACAGACGCATACGCTTCACAATCATCCACACCACCGTCAAGAGAAGATATAAGTAAATCATTTATAGATCTTGTCGATTATACTGCAAACACAATTGCAAACACAATTGCAAACACAATTAGTAAAAATATAATATTAAATTCAAATATTGAACAAAAACAAAATGCGTTTGGATCTATAAATAAAGTAGCAGAAACAATTGCAGCAGCAGGTGGTTCAAAAATTAAACGAACCAAACGTTTTAGATTAACAAAAAGAAATAAAACAAAAAGAAATAAAACAAAAAAATAATTTTATTATATAATACAATAAAATTATGCAGTATAAATTGTTATCAAATGAATGGTAAATATTTAATAGTATCGTTATCATATACACTAACTCTATATGTCTCGTTAATTCCTTCTATATATATAGTATCTCCTGTAAATAATTTATCACATCCATATTCATTCGTGCAACTCTTTCCGTTTCTTGACACAGGTAAACGCATACTATTTTGTTGATCACTATTTGTATAATATTGCCATTTATCGCGATTAGTAAATAATGGTCTACCCATCAACGGTAAAATTTTACCCTTTGTGTTTGTAGAAGTTAAAATTCCTAATTGTCTATATTGTGTATCTACTGCTCCAATATTAGTAGAAACGTTGATAGGAACTACTCTTCCTCCAAGAGGGACTTGTGGAATAAAATATCTCTCATCACGAAGAGGAGGAGCATAAGGATTTAAAAGTGTGTCTGGCAGTAAATTATTGTATGGCCAACTTGGCATCCATCCTCCTAATCCAGTATTCTCTCTAGTTGTCTCCTTAATAACCAACTTTTGTGATGGTGAATTGTTAACTATAATGTTTGGTTTAACTACAGTTGTATATATAATATAAACTAAAATAATAACACATATTACAACAAAAAACATCGAATAGCTTTCAATGCAAATAACTCCTGGCGGACATTTTTTCATGTTATATAATTATAATATTAAAAACTTATTTATTTGAAGGGGCTTGTTGACTAGCAAATTTTGCTGCTAAATTAGCTATACTTCCTAATCCGTCCTTTCCATCGCCCATTTGTCCCATCATACTTTGTAATTGATAAACCATAGGTTCTATTGTTTTTATAAGCGGTCCCATACCTTTCATGGCTTCCGCAAGGTGCATTTGTTGTTTCATTAAATTTTGTGTATCACCAGTTAAACGAGTGATCCCCTCACTTCCTAAAATATTATTAAGCTCGTCATAAGCGTCTTCAATAGTTGTGGCATAATCTATATCATATCCTCTATTCTTGCGCCGACCAGCTTCAAATCCTTGTTGTTCTCCGTTAGTAGTTTGAGTAGCAAGATTGCTGTTGGTTTCAGCATTTTCTAATGGTTTCATAGGAAGACCTTGACCTGTTTTTGGGTCAGGTTTATTCGAGTTATTTTTTACATTAGTATCATTTGTATTTTCTTTAGAAGACGAGGGTGTTGTCTTTGTATTATTTTCCATACCTTCTAACATATTACTTTTCATCGCTAATATGTTTACAAATATTAATGGAACTCCTAAAACAATTGTCATATTTTTACTAAAGTATCTAACCAAAACTGCTAATACTATAAAATATAATACTGCATTAATATTTCCTAATACCATATACCCAATTACGTTAAATAATGCCAACAAAGCAACGATATTTAAAACCCATCTATTTGTCAAAAATTTACTTACAGATGATTTATGTTTCATTATATATATATAATATTTAAATTTTGGTTCAATAATTAAAAAATTGATTTTATTTTTAATATAAAATCAAAGACAACGCAATATGAATAATTATACATTTGAAGATGGAACAGACAATATGTCAGATGACGAAACTGAATATGGAGATATAATGTATGAACCAGAAGAACTTACTCTAACTAAAAATAATATTGTTATTTGTGAAAAATATAATGAATTAATACACGGTGTTTCTGATAATGAAATGAATTACCACTTTCTAACAATATTTAGATTTAAACAATTAGAAATGAATATTATTAATTCATTTATAATAACTTCTAATATAAATTCTAGAATAGAGATTGCTGAATGTATTTATTTGCCTTCAGAACATTGTATTTCAATAATAAAAACATATTGGTTAAGATTAATCCAAAGAAATTGGAAAAGAATTATTAAAGAGAGAAGTATATGTCTAATTAGAAGATGTAATCGAAACGCAATTAACCATAGAGAAATTTACGGAAAATGGCCCAACGAATGTTTAAATTACCCATCATTAAGAGGAATGCTTTCTAGTTTGTACTGAACTTTTTATTGACGACTTTCTTGATTTTGACGGCTTTCTTGATCTAATAGTGGATGGAATTATTCTACGTCTAATTGTTTTTTTATATATAAACCCTCCCTTTTGTTTTTTGTTTTTTTTGGTTTGTTTGGTTCTTTGTCCACCCAACACGTTGAGTGTGTTGGTTTTTGAATTTATTTTTAGTCGAATATTTCTTAAAGCTTCTTGAACAGCTGCTATATTTGTAGCTTTATTAATTTTTATTAAAGCTGTATTATATTTATTAAGTTCGTATGGTATTGATGTTTTGTTAATTTGCTGAACTTTTATTCTTAATCTATTTTTTATATCACCCAGACGCATCTCTTTGACGGATGACTCAGTGGGTGACTCAGTAATACTCACAGGGATTAATGTATTATCATCTAACTTCCCCGAATTATTCGGGGATGATGTGGCTACTTGATCTTGATCTTCAACCTGATCTTTTGCTGAGGATTGATTTGGATTTGGATTTGGTTCTTGATCTTTTGCTGAGGATTGATTTGGATTTGGATTTGGTTCTTGATCTTTTGCTGAGGATTGATTTGGATTTGGATCTTGAACATTACGACTTATATCATCTAAATATGTATTAATTTCGTTTAATAATGCATTTACCTCATTTTGAGTTTGGGTATTAGGGACCTCATTATAAAATTTTTCTAACTCATTCGCTATACCATTAAGAGTATCTGTCGCGGTCATTATTTGTTGTTTTAATTCTTCATTTTTGGCTGTTAATTGGGTAATATGGTTGGTTAATGAATTCACTTGAGTTTGCAATTCCTCCTGTATTCTTGAATGATCTGCAGTTGCTTCTTGAATTTGTTGTTGTATTTGTTTAATTTCCCTGTCCTTTTCTTCAATTATATCATTTAATGCTGTTGCTTGGGTTTGTGCCTGTTCTCCAGATTCTCCTTGTTCACTAACTGGTCTACTTATTATACTTCTTAATTGGGCTTCACATTCATCTATTCTTTTTTGTTTTTCTATAGCATCGGTTTTTAGTCGGTTAATTTGTTCATTCAACTGAGCTTCTCTTTCTGTTCTTTGAGTGGTTAAATCGTTAATCCCTCTTTGATATTCCTGTATGGCATCTTCATTACTATTTACATTCCCATTCATGTCTTCACATCTTTGTTTTAATGCCTGAATTTTGCCAGCTAAATCGTTTAGTTTATCCTTTATTTCAGTAAGGGTTTTCGTTAAATAGCTAGAGAATTGGCGGTTCGTAGTAAGCCTTGAGTCAATACTTTGTTTAAATCCGGAAAGCTTTGAGATACTTTCTGTAAAATGAGCAATAAAATCTGAGGTTGGATCTTGAGTTGACATATATATATATTAAAGTAATATAATAATATATTCATTAAGGTTGGTATTTTGTTTTATCAATTATATTTTGAACATCTGTGGTATTATCAATAATGGAATCCAAACTCATTTTAATTGATTTAACTTCTCTTAATATTTTATTTTGTTCTTCTTTTGCATCTTTAATGTTATGTTTAGTTAGATTTCCAGAGATAGTTAAATCTTTAATATATTCATCAAGAATTTGTAGAGCCTTAATTTGATCCTTTTTTTGTTGGTAAATATAATTATGATATTTTGTATAGTCATTTTTAACTGCTTCTAAAAAATGGTTTTGTTTTGATATACATTTTAATTTTTTTTGTTTATGAAATAACAAATTTCTTTTTGCGTCAATTAAATTTTGTAATTGTATAAATCGAACGTCCAATTCTCTAAGAGGGAGTCTAATAATTGTTTCTTGTAAAGTATTATCCATTCTTAAAATAAACAATTATTTTATTATTAATGAAACAAATTTAAAATCTTTGGTATATATTATTTAGTATGTCAAAAACCTCATCAGAACTATTGCTTTCACCAGACGAAAACCGTTTCGTAATGTTTCCAATTAAATGTGATGATATATGGAAAATGTATAAAAAGCAAGTCGACTGTTTCTGGCGAGCCGAAGAAATTGATTTAACTAAAGATTTAACCCATTGGGAAAGCCTAAACGACGATGAAAAATATTTCATTTCAATGATATTGGCTTTTTTTGCGGCAAGTGATGGTATCGTTTTGGAGAACTTGGCGTCACGATTTATGAATGACGTTCAACTAGCAGAGGCAAGAGCCTTTTACGGGTTTCAAATTGCGATGGAAAATATTCATTCGGAAACATATAGCCTTTTAATCGAGACGTATATTAAAGATAATGAACAAAAGAATATGCTATTTAATGCTATTTCAAACTATCCTTGTATCAAAAAAAAGTCAGATTGGTCGCAAAAGTGGATTCATGATAATAGAAGCAGTTTTGCGACTAGGTTAGTTGCATTTGCGTGTGTAGAGGGAATTTTCTTTAGCGGTTCATTTTGTAGTATATATTGGTTGAAGAAGCGTGGGTTAATGCCTGGTCTTACATTTTCAAATGAACTAATTTCACGTGATGAAGCGCTTCACTGTGAATTTGCTGTCCTTTTATATAACAAATTACAAAAAAGGATTGATAAGGCAAGAATTCACGAAATTATTAAAGAAGCGGTTGAAATAGAGACCGAGTTTATTTGTGAGGCTTTACCGTGTAAATTAATCGGTATGAACTCTGAGTTGATGACACAATATATAAAATTTGTTGCTGACAGGTTATCTCTTCAATTAGGATATAATAAGATTTATAATGTTGCGAATTGTTTCGACTTTATGGATTTAATCAGTCTAGAGGGAAAGAGTAATTTTTTTGAAAAACGTGTTCCAGATTATGCTTTAGCTAATAAAACTAATAGCGAAGAAGCGTTTAATTTTTCGGATGATTTTTAGATAGGTTGCATAATGGAATTTAATTATTTATCAATTACTATTCTAGTATTATGGTTTTCGTCAAACAGTATTTTCAGACTAATTTCTTTTTCGATTTATCTTTGGATGGCTTAGGTTCGGTCGTCTTTTTTACCTTCTCTTTTTTCGGTTTCTCAAACAACTGCACATATTCATAATTCAGCTTCTCTCTTCGATTCTTATACATCGTTGAAATTCTTCCAAGTATTTGAGGAAACTTTACCATACATTTCTTATTACACTTTGACGCAGCTTTAATAGTATTTAAGGCAACATATTTCTCAAATTCCCAATTATGCGTACTAATATAGGTGTCAAATATATCTACATCAGAAAGAGCGTCGGCTGAATATGTTAGATTTTCTAATTTTCTTACTTGATTTGATACAGATAATATATTATTTATATAGTTCTCTTGTATCATAAGTGGATGCAACTCATTACATAACCAATATGTTTCATATTTACTATCAATCGTTTCATCCATTGATAGCATCTTTGTTGTAGTTTCAAATATATTTGTGCTTTGAATATTTTTTGTACCATTTCTTAAACCAAATTGCAATGTATTTAAAATAAATCTTATGTCACCATTTGACTGCTCATATAGTTGTTTAATTTCGGTCTCCTTAATCTTAATCTTTTCAGTTACAACTACATTATAAACTAGACGATATACATCTTGATAAACCGGTTTTGTCATCTTAAAATCAATACAATAGTTTAATATTGGTTTTAATGACTGATGATAACGATTATCGCAAATACATACTATTGGTATACTACAATTTTTAATACATTCTGTTAAACTTGATATGAAACCACAATTGCCACCACCACAATCAATTTCGCTTACCACTAATACATTATCTTGACCGTCAAATGTCTTTTTAGTTTTTATCAATGGTTTTATTATAGTATTCATATACTCTTTATCCCTTTCATCGTCAATTTCTAAATTTATAATATTGTAATCGTGTTTTCTAAGTAAAAGGTCTACAAATAAAGTCTTACCAATGCCGGATATACCTGATATAAGAGCGCATTTGTTTTTTTTATCATTCTCATTCCATTCTAATAACCACCTAATAAACGGTTGGATATTTTGTTTATTACCAACAAAATTTTCTATCTTTTTGGGTCTATACGTTGTCGTAAACATTGTTATATTATTTATTCTTTTTATTTATTTTATTCTTTCAATTCAATTTTAAAAATAAATAAGTTGACTTTACATACTATATAATATTTATAAGGTGTGTAAAACGCACGCAGATTATTTTTAAATATGAATTACAAGCCTATCTTCGTTTTTTGCCCTGTAAAATGGGCGTTTTAAATGAGAAAAGGTGTAATAACACCGTTCGCTTGTCCACAATCAAGTAAACATAATAACTTGTATATCATTTCAATAAATGAAAATTATTAAATAATAAATATGTATTTTATTATTATTTATTATTTAACTACTTAAACATTTATTGGCAATTTATTAATATGATTACGTGCAATTTAATGGGTGGATTAGGAAATCAAATTTTTCAAATATTTACTACTATATCATATGCGATAAAAACACGCAATACGTTTAAATTTTCAGGTGTAAAATATGTGGGAGGCGGAATGACGACAATTAGAAATACATATTGGGAATCGTTTTTCTCTCGTTTAAAAAATTTTACGACTTGTAAATTGCCGCAATTAAAATGTATAAGAGAGGAAAATTTTACGTTTAATGAACTACCTTTGCACGAAATGGAAAAAAATGGTGCTATTATTTTTGGTTATTTTCAAAGTTATAAATATTTTGAAGAAAATTATGAAATGATTAGTCGATTGATCGGTCTTGAAGAAATGAAAAATGTATTATGTAAAAAAATACATTATGACAAGATTTTTTTGAATAATACTATTAGTATGCATTTTCGAATAGGAGATTATAAAAAGATTCAACACGTTCATCCACTTATGACAAAAGAATATTATCATAGAAGTATTACTCACATTTTATCTAGTTATAAACATTCAACTACAAAATTAACAATTTTGTATTTATGTGAAAAAGTAGATATAAGTGACGTAAATGAAGTAATTTTATATCTTTCGAAATGTTTTCCAGAGTTAAATTTTGTTTATGGAGAGAATAATTTAGAAGATTGGGAACAAATGTTATTAATGAGTTGTTGTCATCATAATATTATAGCAAATAGTTCATTTAGTTGGTGGAGTGCTTATTTTAATAGTTGGGAAGACAAAATGGTATGTTATCCATCTGTATGGTTTGGACAAGGGGTAATACATAATACAAACGATTTATGTCCTCCTACGTGGACCAAAATTTTGGCTTAAACTTATTGAATTTAATTATTAATATTTATCAGCGTGTAAATCCGTGCGATGCTAATAATGGTGTTATTTTATCATTATTTCCTTTTGAATTAAATGCAGAAGTTTTATGTATTCTATGTTTAACCAATATTTCAGGACAATTAAAGAACCTTTTTTTGTGTTTCCACAATTTTAACCATAAATCGTAATCTTCAACTACATCTTCGGTGTTATTCCAATTGCACAGTTCTTTCTTAATAACAGAACTGGAATTGATAATTGGGTTTACTTCAATAAAATTAAAATTTGAAAAGTCGTTTACAGGTATTTTTGGAACAACATTTTCTATATCACCAAAATATACACAATTACTTCCTATTACGTCATAATTAAATAGATATTTTGCCTGAAGTTCTAGTTTTGTAGGGTACCAAATATCATCAACATCTAATAAAGCAACAAAACTATATTTACAATGTTTTACCATTTCATTTAATGTATTCGATTTACCTTTGATAGTGTAAAAATCAAAAACTTTAATTCTATTATCTAGTGATTCATACAATTTTGCTTTTTGATATATATCTGATTGTTGATTATGACCATTTATACCAATTAAAAGTTCCCATTCTTCATATGTTTGCATTAATACGGACTGGACAGAATCGTTTATAAATTCTATACCATTATATATAGGAATTAATATACTTATCATTATACATTATATTAATTAAATATTCTTTGAAACATAAACCAATTGTCGTATGGAGGTTGGTATTCTTTATAAAGAGTAAATTTATCTAAATTACTAAAAACGCAATCAGCAATTATAATTTGGTCATCTTTTACTAAATAATGATATTTAAAATATGATTCTAATGTTTGATTGAATGTAGAAAACCACCAATTAATCATATTTCTATGTAAAATAAAACATCCCCCTGCTATTGAATGTTGATAAGGAGGTATAGGAATTGTTGGCAATCCGTGTGTGTTTTTATTATGTACTATTTGAATTAGGTCATTTATATAACCATCATCATTATTAATACAAGCATAAACTATTTTATTTTTATCTAAAGCATTAATTTTGTCAACATTTGGCCAGTTCATTAGTTCATATAGATTAGTATCTAAATTGAAGTCTCTTCTGTTTCTAAAATATCCTATATCACACCAACCATAAAAATCAGTTTCAAAATAAGTTCTCTCTATTGTTTCTTTAACAAGGTTAATTTTCTCCGCCCACAACATGTTTAATTCCCAACACGATACCTTATTTAATAATGTATTATTTTCATGATTATGTATCCATTGTTTTTTGTATTTATAATTATAAAATTCATTTATAGGTTTTATAACAATTTTAATATTCGGTTTAAATTTAGTGTCGATATATTTTACTGTGTTTTGGTCTGTATAAATAACCAGATTAAAATTATTAGCAATTAATATAATATTTTTTATCCATTCTATATATTTTGAAGGGGTGAATTTAGATTCCATAATATAAAAACAACTTGAAAAAGTAATTGACATATATTTAATATAATTTACTATTTATTTTATTCATTTCAAACAATATTTCGTAAATTATATTATTTGTAAGTGTTTAAGTAATTTATTGTCGAGTTATAATAAGGAATAAATAATATTTATTATTTATTATATGATTGAACAAGAATATATAATGCTTATAATGAATTGTAAAAAATATATAGAAAAGGCAAAGTTTCAAAAAAAAACATGGTTGCCAAAAATACCTAAATATTTAAAATATTATCACGTAATAGGAGACGAAGACTTGGATGATGATTATAAATTTGATAATGAAAATCAGGTATTATTGGTAAAGGTGGCGGATGATTATAATTCGCTGCCGAAAAAGGTAATAGCCGCATATGATGCCGTACTTAAAACATTTAATTTTAAATATATTTACAAAACAGACGACGATCAGGTTTTAATAAACGACAGTTTTTTAAATATAGTAAAACAATTAACAAGTACAACTCCTAAAATACATTATGGAGGTTATATTGTAGATGTAAAACAAAACTATTTGTCGCAATATCACAAAATACACCCAGAATTGCCCTCATATTTACCAATATTACAAACAAAATATTGTAGTGGGCGTTTTTATTTTCTCTCCAATCAAGCTATATCAAATCTTATTACTAAGAAAAAAAACGTTGGAAACGAATTATTGGAGGATTATGCGATAGGGTATTATTTAGACCCTTGTTTTAAATTAAATATTTTAAATTTATATACAAATAAGTTTTTAATAGACATAGATTTAACTAATTTACCAATATAGGTTGAAAATAATAATTAAATTGTAATGTTTATATAATGAATATATATAAACATAAAATAGATAGACGAGCAAATAAAGTTGGTTTATTTTGTAATGCACGGGACGAAAAAAATATAAAAGAATGGGCGGCACATCACTTGTTGATAGGTTTTGATGTTATAGTAATATTTGACCATAAATCGAAAATTCAATTAAAAGAAATATTTTCTAATTTTGATAAGCGTGTATCAATAATAAGAATTAATTTACAAGATGGAAACATAAAAACTTATTTAATGAATTATGCTTCAAATATTGCAAAAAGATTAAAATTAGATTGGTTTATTTATTTAGATGCAGACGAATTCTTGATTTTAAGCAGTTATTTTAAAGGAGTAAAACACTTTTTAAATACATACTCATATGGAGATTCGATTGGCGTAAACTGGTTAATGTTCGGTTCGAATTATTTGGTAGAAGACCCTTCTGGGTCAATACTTGAAAGTTATACTAAATCATGCACCCATTTAGATAAACATGTCAAATCATTTGTAAGACCAGAAGAAGTAATTACAAATGATAATCCGCATTACTATCATATAAGAAATAAACTAAAATCAATAGGATTGCGTTTTAATGTGTTAAAATCTCCACAATGTTTTAGCGAGTTAAATATTCCATTTTACCAATCGCCGGCATATATTGCACATTATATATTTCAATCAGAAGAAACCTATTTAAAACGAAAAATAAATATTATAGCAGACGATGGCACAAAAAGACTTAATATGGGTAAGGATGTACACCAGCTATACAATGATGTAGTAAATTTGCAACCTCAAAAATATGTAAACGATATAAAAAATTTTTTAAACTATTTGGGTTAGAACAATTTATATCGTGTAAATATTTTTAAAATTCGATGGGTGTCTTATTTTTGTTGGAAATTCCATGGGAAATTCCATGGGAAAGGCATTAACTTTTTTTTATTCAAGTCTAACATACAATTTGAATAATTTGTGTGTCTTTTTTCAATATCACTATAGTCTTCCCTCTGTGTAACTGTTAGTGGTATAATGAGATACCATTTATCAATCGCTTGTAAATTAAACCAATATTTATCAATAGCATATAAAACATGGTTATTTGGTTCTCTTATTAATTTATTAATGCCTTCTCTAAAATTAGTAATAAGCTTATCATAATAATGTTGTTGTACTAAATAGCACGTAGTAGTTTGGCAACGTCTCACCTGAACACAGGTATCATCTATTTCATTAAACGGGGGGCAATTATTTCCAGCAATTAAAGCAACATCAAATTTTTTATGATTAGAAAGAAATTTGTTAAATTGATTGATAAAAACGTTTGGTTGAGTAAAAAATATGTCATCTTCAACAATTAAAATATGTTCGAAATTATTAGCTTTAGCGGTTTCAATAAGTTTAAGATGACTAAGACTACATCCCAACGCACCATTAGGCATTTTAATAGCATGAAACCTTTCAGCATTAACACCAATATTTTTCAATTGATTTTCTACGTGGATTTTTCTATCCGGTCTAGAGAGAAGATTAATATAAAATGCATATTTTATATCAGAAATCGAATTCATTTAAATAATATATATTATTTTATTTAAATGAAAACTTATTAAATTAATTTATCTCAATAAAATTAAATGATTGAAGAAACATTTACAACGGAAGATAAGATAAAAATATCAAAACACATAAAAGACATTGATTTAGAAAGGGTCGACGAAGAAATGAAGAAACTAATAAAAATAGGGAAAAATGTTGATATTATATCAGAACGTTCCAAAATAGGAAACGATGTAGTTGATTATTTTACATTTAGACACCGTTTAGAAACAAAAGGCAAGTATGATGTCAATTATTTTGAATTTCTCGCAAATTTAGATACATTTAGAAAGAAAAAGTTTATACAGACGATGTTAAAATATTATGAAACCGTAAAAAACAAAAACAACACGAAACACGAGTATAAAGTTTATAAAGAAGTATATAATATATGTATAAGTGCAATAAATATAATGAGACCATTAAATTGTATGGAGATATACACGCGGTATGGTTCTAAGAAGGTGTTAAATTTTTGTGCTGGTTGGGGAGGTTCAACCGTGGCGGCTTCTGTGCTAAACTTAGATGCTTGGTATGGGATCGAAATTAATATTGATTTAAAAGAGCCTTACGAAAATATGATGACATATCTAAAAAATAAATCGAATACACAATTAAGCGTTTGGTTTACAAACGCGGTGGATTTCGATTATTCTACTATTGAGTATGATACCGTATTCGCGTCTCCTCCTTATTATTTTTTGGAAAAATATGCCAATAATATTGCTTATGAATCAAAAAAAGATATGGATGAAAAATTTTATAAGCCAATATTTGAAAAGACTTTTGCGAATTTGAAACCAGGTGGATATTATATTATTAACATTTGTAAGGAAGTTTATGTTAACGTCCTTAAAAAATTATTAGGTGAAGCTCACGAGATATTCCCTCTTAAAAAATCTAAACGACAAAATAATTACACAGAAATGATTTATGTTTGGCACAAAAATTAAAATAAACCAGCAAATCCCATTCGTTTAGTTTTTTGGTTATGAGCATATTGGTACGATACTTTATTTATTTGTTGTTGATGTTGTTGATGTTGTTGATGTTGTTGATGTTGTTGATGTTGTTGATGTTGTTGATGTTGTTGATGTTGTTGATAATTATATTTACTATTTGTTTTTTCATATGGTTGTTCGTGTATAAAGGATGTTTCTTCCTTATTGTTATTTGATATCCGATTAAAAGAATCCTCTTCTATTTCTTTGATTTTATCTTCTTGAATTTGTTTTATTAATTCAATTGGAATATCACGACCCATTCGCATTAATTGTTTTGCAGCATTTTCTCTCCTCTCTCGTATAGTAGGATAATACGGAATGTTTTTCCAATCCGCTGTAGATATAACTGTTTTTTTTGTTTCTTTTATTTTATCTGGGTTTAATATTTTTTTTTTGGAGTCTCTTAAATCATAATTATAATATGTATCTGTTCCAAATGGAATATGAGTAAAAAATGTGTTAATATTAATTACTTTAATATTTTTAGAATGGATAACGAATATATTATCCGCTGGATTAATTGATTTATCATCAATCGTATATTTTAAATTGGTTATTGTTTTTAAGCCATCCATCCCATCATCATGCTCGCCCCGAATTGGGTCTTTATTTGATATAATTCTTGATATTCCATCAAATAACTGTAAAATCTCTGGACTACCAATATTATAAAATACGCTTCTGTCTATTTTTAATCCTATGTGTTGGCATCTTTTTTGTAATACGTTGTCTTCCATTCCCCATCCCCAGAAACAAGGAAACCCATTTGTTCTCTCAAAATCATTCCCCTTCATTACAACTATACCACCTAAGGCATATTTAAAACCATAATAATGTTTAACAACTCCGTGAGTTGTTTCGTAATCAAATATTTTATTGAATGGAATTGTATCTACGTCATTAAATATAAATGTTATATCTTTATAGTGTTCCGGATATTTATTTTTAGCTGCTATGAAACCAATATTTTTTACTGCACCTCTATTAAATGTTTTTGTATCACATTGATGAGAAAAAAATATTTCATAATCATCTTTATCTTCTAAAATATAAGTCATATATTTACTAAAAAAAAATTTATGTTGAATACGATTTCTATATGGAACAATAAAAATGCGTTTTGGAATATTCACTTCTTGATTCATTTATTAATATTATGATTTTATTTTTATATTTAAAACTTATTTTATATTAGTCTAAATATATAAAATTGTTTCATTCTTCTGTTGTTTCGTGTCTCCCTATGTTTTTACCACCAGATATGACACAACAATGACCCTCAAGCGCAGACTGACTTAATGGTGCGATTGATTGAAGAGCTAGCGACGGTATTTGAAAATTTATAAAAACTACATCCTTTAATTTTAATCCACCAAATTGCATATAATATATTAAATTATACAATTATCTATTAATTTGATTTGTTGTAAATTATATTTTTTTATAATTGCCGGAGGCACGATATTTTCTTCTTTTGCGATTTTTTCAAGTTTTTTGTAACACTTGTTAATTGTCACCTCACTAGTTTCACTTACATTTTTTACTTCCTTTTTACTAATATTTAATTTACACAATTGTGCCACAAAATAAACAACCCCAGCAGCAATAGAAGGTGGAGTATTTTCTGGCATTATATCAAGTTTTTCAATTTTCATTGCTATAAATTGACACAATTTAGTTAACTCATTATTTACATTTAATTTGCTGCAATATCGATCTATAAATGCTCCTGGTTTGGTTTTTCCAAAATTAGTTTTCTCTTTATTGTCCATATCTTTCTCCAAATTATTAATAATAGATAACGCATTTTTACATCCCTTTGTAGCACTAGTTGCATCTAAAAGAAATATTGAAGCAATTTCTTTTGCGGTTCTTGGATAATTATTGATTCTACACGATATGTATATAGATGCCGCAATAATACCGTCTCTATTATCCCCTCTAAATGTAGTATCCGATTCGGAAATTTTCTTATGATATATAATTGCATCGTCAATAATCATTTTTGGAATACCGCCATTTTGAGCCATTGTCGTAATAATTTGAAACTCATCATACTGAGATTTTTCTTTATATGGCATAGATTGCCATTCTGTATACCGTTTAATTTTTCTCATTTCATAACTCATTTGTCCAATACATAATACTTTACATCCGTAAGATGATTCTTCTAAAAGTGGATTAATTGGCATACCACATCTAGTTGGGTCGGAATTATGATTATCATCAGCTCCATAATATCTCCATTCGGCGCCTTGGTCTATTAAATCTTTATAAATAATCCCACATTTATTATTTGTACATGTTAAAAATCCTTCATCCGAGAAAGCTAGAATAGTCTCACATCGTTCACAAAATTCACGATTTCCAGAACCATACATACACTCTAAAGGAACTCTCATTTTTTCAGGATTATCAATTTCTTCCTCAAATATTTTCCAAAGTTCAGACTTGTTAACATTACTAGTTTTACGTTTATGGCTTTTATCTTTGTTCATCATTCTTATATTTCATTAGATAAAGATAATTTAATTCAATTTTATTATTTATATTTTTTAAGGTTCTATAATATATGGGAAATAGCATATCATCAAAAGAAAAAGCTCTTCAAGAATTTGATAACTTCTATGATATTATAGACTATATAGCAACATATTATATATTAACTATGGATTTTAAGAGTTTAAGCAAACTTTCAGAAAAAGCTTATTGTGACAAACTTGTTATTTTAACATCTGATATTATTGAGAAATATTTTAATGATATCGAAGTAACTTTTTTGGCTCAAAGAATTAAGTCAGGAGTTGAAGTAAACCAACTTAAAAGTGAAAAAATTAAATTTTTTAATAAAGACAATCTTGAAACTTTAGATGTTTCAAATGATACACAAAAAAGTATTAGAAAAAAGCGTGTGTGTATTGGAATTGCTAAATTTTATGTAAAAATAGCTCATATATTTTCGGCAATTGTTATGACTATTAATCCTATTTATACTTACAAAGACTCTACAGGAAGTACTATCAAAACAACTCTGCTTGAAAAAGATAAAATACCTAAAGGGATTAATAGAAAATTATATAAATTAAATATATGTGATAATAGAATTCGAGCTTTAATGAAGGGAAACAAGTTTAATAAAAAAATTAATGAAACCACTTGGGAAACTAGTTGGGTCCCAACTGAAGAAACTAACAATAAAATCAATGATGAAATCAATGAAGAAACTAACAATAAAATAAATGAAGAAACTAACAATAAAATCAATGATGAAATCAATGAAGAAACTAACAATAAAATCAATGATGAAATCAATGAAGAAACTAACAATAAAATCAATGATGAAATCAATGAAGAAACTAACAATAAAATAAATGAAGAAATAAATGATGAAACTAACAATAAAATCAATGATGAAATCAATGAAGAAACTAACAATAAAATCAATGATGAAATCAATGATGAAATCAATGATGAAACCAAGGTAGAAACTAGTGGAGGCACTAGTGAAAATGATACTATTCAACCAAAAATGTGTGATATGAATTTCATAAAACCTGGACTAGCTAAAACATTACAAGATGAACCTGGGATACCAGAGCTTATGCGTTTGTATTTAGATGATAATTATAATTTTTCAAATGGAACATTTAATGGAATGGGTAAAGAAACTAAAAAACAATATCGTAAAGATTTAAAATTATTTTATACTACATTCACAGGCAATGATGATATGCCTGATAATATTAAACAATTTAGCGATATAAAGCTTCGTGATTACAGTAAAAAGACAGAATGTCACCATACACAAGTTGTAAAAGATCAATCTACTCTTGATGAACTATTTGTTAAATATGCCAATAATATTACAAAAATGATGCAAGGAGCGGCTGATAATCAAAATAAATTATTACAAATTATAAATGTATTATTTTCATATTTTACTGACCCACGTTCTGGAAAACGCGTTATTAAAATTAATCCAAACTTAACCGATGAAATATTACAAGAGTCTGTCGAAAAAACTAGAAAATATATTGTTAATTTATATGTTAAATGTGAAAGTGATTATACAATTGGAGTTAAATTATTTGAGGCTATTGTTGAATCAAAAATTCCAGCAACCACTGAAAACCAAATTGAAACTCTTAAGAAAGAGGCAAATAATATTATAAAAGAAACCCAAAAAGCATCACAGCCAGTAAAACTAAATGAACCTCCATTTGTTATAGCTACTCCAACTACAACAGAACCAACATGACCAACAGTATCAACATCAACCCAAAACAATACTTTATCTACATTATCACGAACTATGTATATTAAATATTTTAGAGATTGTAAACTGTGTTCTTAGAATCCTTATTTCTAAATTCGACATTCCGATAGAAAATATACAAATATTGAAAATAAATTATTAAAATATTATGTAATATATAATGGAAACTCGTGGTAATCGTAAATCTCGTAATACAAAGAAAACTATTTATCGTACTCGCGTTGCTTTGTCTAAATGCAGAGGTCAAACCAGATGTAGAATAAGAAATGGATGCAAAAAGACACGTACTGGAAAGAGAAAGTCGTATTGCAGAAAAAAAACTAACACACGAGTGTAAATAAATAAACAAAATTAAATAACTATTTAGTAAAGGTATGTAATAATAAAATATAATAGACTATTTGAAATATATTTGATTGTATATTTTACAATCAAATATTTATAAACTGTTCACTTATGTTTACTCAATTATATTATTTTGATAAATATAAAATACACAAAGGATGTCTCTAAAATATTCAATGGTGTAACCTATAAATTATCAATAGAACCGAATAATCGTCTCGCGTTTGAAAGTGCTTGTTTTCTCAGACTTTTTCTTGCTGATTGGAGTGATCCGGTTTTACTTAAAGTCTTTTGTGCTGCTTCAATCGCGGTGGTCCATTTTTTTCCAGTTTTACCCCGAGTAGTTCTTTTGGTTTTATTTTTTATTGTACGAGAACGTCTTAATTTCATTATATACTAATTAAATATTTAATTTGTTATTTAAATGTTTAATTTAAATGGGTATTTATGCGCGAGAAGCAGAAGCGGCTCTGGAGGCAGCAGCGGAGGCAGCTGCAGCAGCGGATCTGGATGCAGCAGCGGCTCTGGAGGCAGCTGCGGAGGCAGCACGACCGGCAGAAGCTGCGCGGGAAGCAGAAGCTGCGCGGGAAGCAGACGCAGCGCGGGAAGCAGCAGCAGCAGCTGCGCGGGAAGCAGACGCAGCGCGGGAAGCAGCGCGACCGGCAGCGCGGGAAGATGCACGAGCGCGACTACGTTCCTTTGATCTAGATTTAGTGTGATGAGCACTACGACGTTTGTGAGTTCTTGCCATTATATAAACTATAAAGAAAAAAATTATTGGTACCGCGATGTTTTCTAAATAATTCTACTAAATAATTATACTAAATAATTATACTAAATAATTCTACCAAATAGAATTAGTTGGGTGCCACCACATATTATCTTCCTTTTTAACTTTATAAATTGTCCTAAATACATTTGACCTTGATAGTGGAATATTACAACGATATTTCTCTAAAGGATGCGAATTAGTTTTTATTTGTGCTAGAATAGATTTTTTTCCAATTTTTTGTCTGGACTGTAAAGCAAAATAAACAAAAAAACGTTCAAATGATAGTTTTTGGATTGGCAAAATATCTTTATTCTTAAGTTGAAAATCTCTTAAATATTCTAAACATATATAAAATCCAGAAATATCAGCTAAATCTTCGCCTATACTTGGCCATGCGTCCAATTCTATTCCATCTCTTTTTGCGTAATATTCATATTGTTTAACTATATCTTTTTGTATCTTAATAAAATGTTCTGAATCTTTTGTTGTCCACCAATTATTTAGTTTTCCGTCTTTATCATATTTACTTCCAAAATCATCTAAAGAATGTGACAATTCGTGTGCGATGGTAAATCCAATATGTGCTAAATTATATTCTATTCCTCTTTCGTCTAAATCTATAAATGGTTTTTGAATATAACCTAAAGGAATATAAATTGAATTTTGAGTTGGTGTATACATCGCATTTACAACATAAGATTGTGTGCTTATCATTTTAGGTGGTATATTAGCCCAATCTATAACTGGTATATCTATGACATCTTTGCCTACAAGATTTATAGCCTCATTATGTCTCCATATAGCCTTTTTAATTAAGTTTCCCCATGGGTCATTTGGTTGATAATCTAACAACGGGTCTTCTCTCATTATTGATGGTGAACCTACTAAAAGTTTTATTGTTTCTAATTTTTGAATCGCAGTTAGTTTGGTTTTTGGTTGTAACCAAGTATTTCTTTTAATAATACGAATAAATACTCGCCTTAAATCTTCCACCATATTTTTTACATAGTCAATTGATTCAGTATTTTTATAACGAAAAACATATTCATTTGTTAAAAATGAATTAAACGTAAAACTCATTCCGAATATAGGACTAATATATTCATCTACGTACCTCGATTGTCCTCTCAAAAATTTCCCATGAAATTCATAATAGTTTTCCCATCCATCGATAGAAAATCTAGATTGTTGTCTTATATAAATATATACCCAGTAAGTTCTCCATTGAACCGAATCCCATTTTTCAAGCAGTAATTTTGTTCCACATAATAAATAATTTACATTTGATGTAACAAAGTCCGAAGGAATTTCTTTAAACCCAAGAGCTTTGCAAAATGCTTTCCAGTCAAATCCAAAATATTTTATCGCCTCCTCTTTTGAAATTAAATTATATCCATCTTTATCATCTTTCTTAATTAAATCACACGTCATTGCATTTAATAATTCAATTTCTGTATCATAAATATCTTGTACATTAAATTTATGTCTCTCTCCGAAAGTAATGTCAAATAATCTATTTAAATATTGAAAATATCTATTTCTATATTTTTTTTTATATTTTTTATCATCTTCTGTATCGTCAGTATAATCGTAATAAATATCTACATCTAATAGAGTAAGTTGTGGTGGTTCTAAATAACATTTGTATTTTTTTGGATTTTTATCATCAGGATTTAAAGACCATGTAAACGGTGCACCAAATGATATAAGTTCATTTGAATTACTATGGGCAAGTGTTTCCCATACATTTGTTTTTACTTTTAATAATTCATCAACATATTCAACAAAAACGCTAGATAAACGTTTAGTTTGTTCAACTGTATTATAGGTTTTAAAAGATTCATATGCGTTTTTTATACATTTTACATTTGGATTAGAAGGGTCTTTAATATAGTTGTCGATTATTTCTATCAAGTCGCGATAAACTTTATCTTGGACAAGTCTAAAATTGTCTACTTTAGTAATATATTCTTGTTGTACTTCTATATTAATATTTTTTAACCATCTTTCGTTAATATAAGAATAAAAATCGTTATTTGGTGTAATATTTGACGGACTTACTGCTTGTTTAATTTCATGAATAATCTGTTTTTCTAAATTAAAACTACTTTTAGATACATCTATTTTATGTTCTTTAAATAGATCATCAATTTTCTCTTCAAAACTTTTAAATGATGAAGTTTTTTTTTTACAAATTATGTTCCTTTGTTTATCTGTTAATTTTGGAACGATTTTAATAATTGGTCTATTTTTTCTTGTTTTATTTTTCATATAACATATAAATATAATTTAAATTATTTGATCGTTGATACAAAATTATGGACCGCAAACTGTGTTTAAACAAATTTATTCTTAATTTTATCTAACAAATCATCATCATACACTAAATTACCAGATGGTTTATATGAATTGATTGGTGTATATTCTTTCTTGGGTGGTTTATTTTTTTGGGTTGGGTCATTTTGCTTTAGCAAATAATCATTAGGGTCGGACGGATTATCTTGAACCATTTTAATATTGTCATAGACCCCCCTTTCTTTTTCTTCGACTTTTTGTCCATATTCGTTGAGTACTATTCCGGTTTTTTTCTTAAATTCAGTCCTAATATAACCAGGCACCCAATGCATCCATGATATAAACAATAAATTTGGATGTATATATCTAACATTAAACCCATTTGTTTTTAATTTATCCATCAAAAATGCTATACATGCTCCCTGGTCATATTTAGGCACACCTAATATTGTTTCAGGAACTAAATACCAACATATTTGATTATCAATTTTTTGACGACACGTTAGTTTAATTCTTTTATGCACACTGTTTAACATTTTATTAAATAATTCAAATTTCATAAGGTCTTGTTGGCGTTTCCGTTCGTAAAGGTCGTCAATATTTAAATTTTCGGAAAAATCTTCAGTATTATTTAATGTAAATATACTTGACATTTGTATTCTTATGTGAAAAAAAAATACAAAATTAACTGAATAAGGTCATCTACTATATGTTATTTTATTCATTTGAATAATCATATTATACTATTTATGTAATATTATTGTATTTTATAACATCAATATGAGTTCTGTAGTTTATAATTAAATATTTAGGTTATTTCTAAATCTATATTTCTAGATATAATTAAATTTATGTGTGAAAATATAGTATTTAAAATGTTAAACCTAAATAAAGCAATGACAATTAAACATTTAGTTATTTCAGGAGGTGGACCAATTATGATTCAAATTTTATCAGCAGTTCAAGAATTAGAAAAAAACAAATACTTGAATATGAACGAGATTGAAACAATATATGGCACCTCAGCAGGAGCAATACTTGCTGTAATGTTTTCTCTAAATTTTGATTGGCTAACTTTAAATGATTATATTATTAAAAGACCTTGGCAAGATTTATTCTCTATAAAAGTCCAGAATATATTAGATTCGTATAGTAAAAAGGGCATATTTGATACTAAAACTGTTGAAAAATGTTTCAAACCTCTTCTTGATGCAAAAGATATTCCAACCGACATCATATTAGAAGATTTTTATAAAATTACTAATAAAGAATTACATATATTTGCTTTTGAAATAAATAATTATAAAATTGTTGATATATCGCATAAAACACATCCAAATTTAAAACTTATTAGCGCGATTCAAATGTCTTGTGCTTTACCTGTTTTAATATCGCCTGTGTTTTTAGATGACAACTGTTTTATGGATGGAGGTGTAGCTTGTAATTATCCTCTCAATTTTTGTATCGACTCAGGCAAAAGTCAAGACGAAATATTAGGATTTAAAAATAAATATTCAGATGATAAAATAATTATAAGTGCCGACTCCACCTTGTTAGATTATATTTTAAATTTTTTATTTAAAGCGGTATTTAATGTTCATAATAATTATACACAACCAATTATTAAAAATGAAGTTATTTGCGATACTAGTTATTTAAGTTTTGATATGCTTAGATCAGCTATAAGCAGTATTGATGTAAGAAAAGACCTTTTTGAAAAGGGTAAGAAATCAGCCATTCAATTTTTAAAATTACAGAACAGTATTTAAAAACTGTGTTAATGATTCTTTAGATGGTTTTGCGTCATAATCAATTAATTCACCGTTTTTTATTAATTTTATAGTTGGATAACCTTCAATACTGTATTGATTCATTAATTTTTCAACTTCATCTGTTTCTTCGGAGCAATCTACTTCAGTAAATATAACCTTATACCCATTTATAGTTTTATTTTCATATTCAATATTCAAATCATTCCAGATAGGTTTCGCTGCTTTACAATGTGGACACCAATCAGCATAAAAAAACATTAACTCTGCTGTATTGCTTGAAGCTCCCGTTGGAACTTGCTCTGAGTTGGGACGATAATTGGACTTGGATGCTGGTGCTATGTAGTAAAAGTAATATAAAATAGATAGAAATGCAAATAAAATAATTACACCTATTATTAATATGGTGTTACTATTCAAAGAACTTCCTGCCGACATAACTCGAGAAAACATACCACCACTTGACCCATCGTTTACGGGTGGCAAGGAATTTAAGTTAAAATTAACATATTTTGCCATTATATTTATATATATATTCTAAAAAAATTAACACCCTCTTTAAACGAATACGACTTAAAGATAATATATAAAATTATTTATATGTTGTTTAGAACAAGAGAAGGAAAATTAATTGAAATTAGAAAATACAATTTTAAGAACGATACATTATATTATGAAAAAATATTAGAAGTCAAAAAAACACTTCCTAAATTAGAAAAATGTTTTAATGATAAAAATAATAAGCAACCCTATAAATAAGCTAAAAACATAGCTACAAATAATATTCATTGTTAATTGGTTGCTAACTTCGCCAGATAAATTCTTTCTTGAAGAGTTTCTTAAATAATCTGTTTGTAAATTATTTAAATATATTGTATAAGTTAATAGTAATAAAGTAAATACTTTCATAATTGTTGATGTTATAAAATAGCTACTTAAGGGACTAATAATAAATAAAATAATTAAAAATATTGAGATTGCCGAACACGAGCAAACTTTTTTTGTTGTATCTGTAAAAACACTTAAACTTAAATGTTCATTTGAGTTCATATACTAAAATAATATAAAAAATATATGATTTTAATGAATGTTCGTTCCATTTCTTCAACACAACACATATTACACGTTTTATCTATTTAAGTTGAAACATTTATTATATCGTAAAACCTCGGTTCATAGAAGGAATATCTTTTAATAACATAACATTACCATTTATAATTTTATAAGGGCGGCGTTTACACCATATTTGAATACATATTGAAATATTATTTGTTCCTTTATCGCTATCAATACAATACCATTTTTTCCTATTCGTATCCAATATACAACCTAATTTTATCGCTTCGTATTTATCTCTATTAGGAATAGATAAATATACACGAACATTCATTAGTGGTTCTATAGAACTCATGACTTTGAAATATATTATACTATTATACTATTATAATTAAACGTTTCAATTTTATTATAATAAACGACTTACTTACCATTTCTCATGAAACGACATTTGATTCATATATTTTATAAAATAACATAATTCCACAAAACCACCTTTCATAAAATAAACTTTACCAATATTCATTTATATTGGTAAAGTTTATTTTATTTAAGTAATATACAAATGAATAAAACACGGAAAAATAAAAATAATCATAATATAACCAAAAAAATATATACATTTAAAAAAACAGATTATAACTCAGGAGATGGTATGATTACTCCTTCGTGGGGTCCTGCCGCGTGGCATTTTATTCACATGTTAAGTTTCAATTATCCTGTTAAACCAACTAACGAAAATAAAAAATATTATCGTGATTTTGTTTACAATTTGAGATATGTATTACCTTGCAAACATTGTAGAATTAATTTATCTAATAACTTAAAAAAGAAACCATTACTTATGTGTCATTTAAGCAGTAGATCTGCCTTCTCTCGATATATTTATGAATTGCACGAGTTGGTTAATAAAATGCTTGGTAAAAAATCAAATTTGTCTTATTGTGATGTGAGAGAAAGATACGAACATTTTAGATCAAGATGCACAGACGAAAACCTAAAAATATTCAACTTTAAGAAAACAACAACCCGCAAAAAAAAGGAAAAGGGGTGCACTGAGCCATTATATGGTAAAAAATCAAAATGTATTATTAACATTGTTCCACAAGAAGACAAGACTGCGACATTTAATATGGATAAAAAATGTATTAAAACAAGATGATAATTATATTATATTGGCTTCTAAATTATATTATAAATGTCTGCACCAACAACCAAATAAATAATTTAATTTACATACCAAATTGAGAAAAATCATTTAAAATTGGCGCAGGTAAGTATTCATTATTTATAGCATTATAGTTGGGCACTTTTTTACATTCGAATGATGGTTCCGGGCATCTGGCACAAGCAGGACACGCCGGACAAGGTTCTTGTCTCGGGCAAGCAGATGAGGTGGGGCAAGCAGGACAGACAGGCGGAACAATTTCTGACTTCAACATATATAGGTCTTCTTGTCCAGGTGGTATTTGGCTTCTAGGAATGCCAGGTGGTAATCCGTTAGATGTAGTACCGGCAACCGTGTTACCGCCCGGTCCCTGAGCATAATATGCGGTATTACCTTGTGGACCTGTTACTGCCCCTGCGCTACCACCATAGTAATATCCATTATTAGTAGTACCGGCAACAGTGTTACCGCCCGGTCCCTGAGCGTAATATGCGGTATTACCTTGTGGACCAGTCACTGCCCCTGCGCTACCACCATATGCTCCATCATAAGTTTGTGTAGTGTAACCATTACTTCCGTAAGATTGAGCAGATGTATCTGTATTATTGTCAGAACCGGACACATTATAGTAATAAGTTCCAGAAGATGTAGTTACTTGGATGGCTTGCTGACCATTATTTGTAGTAACAACAGTTGCTGTGGCGCCACTGGGTCCATAATAAGTAGTTGCTGTTCCATTCTTACCATAATAGTTTGTATAACTTTCAACAGTTGACGATGATGGGTCGGTTGATTGTTGTGAACCAGTAAAAGTTACGGGGGTGGAAGACCCAGGTAAGATTATTTGCAACGATTGCGAACTATCGCTGTTAGTAGTTACCGTAGCACTGGTTCCTTGTGGTCCATAATAGGTGGTTCCGGGTGATAATTGAGTTGAGCTGCCAGTATAGTGATTATAATTATCAAATTGATTTGTTGAACTAGTAGAAGAACCGCTTCCAGATATTGTAGAAGAGCCGCCATTTTGATAATTTTGTCTACCGTTTTCAGTTAAATTAAAATTTCCGGTGAAATTACCAGTCAATCCTTCTTTTCCACAATTACCTCCTAAAAAGGAACATAATACAATACCCAACAATAAAATTAGAAATATAAATAATGCTTCAGTATTCATTGTATAATTTATGTAGTGAAAAAAGTTTGAATATATGTGTATATTATTAAATTGATTTAAAATTAATAATATATATTATATAGTTATATAGTTATAATGAATACAAATCAATGTTGTGTTAAAAATACATATGCTTCTTCTGTCGAGGAAACATATATTACAATGAAAAATCCCAAAACAAAAAAAAATGTTACTCAGAAACCATTATTAAAAAGTTGTCATAATGAAGATGACAAACTTATTGAAATAGGAGTTGATGAAGTAGGAAGAGGTCCTTTATTTGGAAGAGTATATACATCAGCCGTTATTTTACCTAAAGATGATAGTTTTGACTATTCTAAAGTGAAAGATAGTAAAAAATTTCATTCCGAAAAAAAGATTAAAGAAGCGGCTGAATATATAAAAGAAAACGCGCTGGCTTGGTATGTAAGTTTTGAAGATGAAATGAAAATTGATGAAATTAATATTTTACAAGCGACACAGTTGTCAATGCATAATTCTATTAATGAGGTCCAACAAATATATAATAAAAAGTCAAAAACCCAAGAACTCTTTGAAAAAAAAGATTACAATTTCAGTTTATTGATTGATGGAAATTATTTTAATCCAATAACATACCTTAATAGAGAGACAAATAAAATAGAAACCATTCCTTATATGACAGTAGAAGGGGGTGATAATAAATATGCATCTATTGCAGCGGCTTCTATTTTAGCAAAAGTATATCGCGATAAATATATTGAAGAATTATGTGAGAAACATCCAGAATTATCTGATCATTATGGAATAGATTCAAATAAAGGCTATGGTACCAAAAGACATATGGATGGAATAAAACAGCACGGTATTACGATATGGCATAGAAGAAGCTTTGCTCCTTGTAAGAACTACATTTGAATTAATTTTAATTTAATAAAAAATTGATAAAATTATTCATATTAAATAGAATATAATACTTAAAACTAAACTGATAATTAAACATACAAAATGAGGGTTTTGGTTTTAGATACAGAGACTACGGGTTTGTCGAAAACAAAAATATTAAATCAAGATACGCTGGATCAGTGGCCAAATATAGTTCAACTTAGTTATATTGTGTATGATTTATCTTTAAATAAAATAGAGAACTCAAAAGACTATATTATTAGAGTTCCTGAAAATATTATAATAACTAAAGAAGTATCAAAATTTCACGGCATCACTAATGAAATAAGCTCCACAAAGGGTGTTTTAATTAGTGAAGTTTTAACCGAGTTATTTTGTTTTATGAAAGAAGTGGATTCTATTATAGGTCATAATATTAGTTTTGATATAAATATGATTAAAGTTGAACTCCTTAGAATAATTTATAGCAATCAATTATCAAATAATCAACAATTAAAAAATTATAAATATAATTTGAGTTTTATAATTAATTACAAAAATATTTGCTGTACACTACAAGATTCCATTAAATTTTGCAATATCACCTCCATTAATAAAAGCGGGAAAACATATTTAAAATATCCAAAACTTATAGAATTACATCAAAAGTTATTTGATAGTTCACCAAACAATCTTCATAATTCGTATAACGATGTATTGGTTACGCTTAGATGTTTTATGAAATTGAAACACGACGTCGACATAAATGATGAGTGTAATTCATTTAAAGAAATTTCAAGTCAACTTGGTATATTTTAATGACATATTTTACAAAATTGGTCGTTTCACAAAATTTTTCAATCGTTTTTTATTTATTTTTAACATACTATGGTTTAATTTTGCTTCTTCTGTTTATCATTGAAGAAGTAAAATGTAATTAGAGAAGATCCACAAATTATTTAAGCAGAACACATTTCGCAAATTTCATCTCTTTCATCTCTTTCATCTCTTTCATCCTCGTCTTTTTGTTCGGGTTCAATTGTAAATTGCTGAGCTTGGTGCTTAGCCTTTCTTCTTAAGTAATAAATTCCGGTTTTTAATCCTTTTTTCCACGAATAAAAGTGCATTGATGTTAATGTGTTGTAATTAGGGTCTTCGACCCATAAATTTAGACTTTGACTTTGACAAATATAAGCACCTCTATCGGCTGCCATGTCGATAACGTGTTTCATTGGAATTTCCCAAACAACCTTGTATTTGTTTCGGATATGTTCTGGCAAACTAGTTAATTGTTGAACTGAACCCTTATTTGAAATAATATTATTCTTTGTTTGCTCGTTCCAATATCCTAATGATATCAGCTCTTTCATTAAGTACTTATTTACGACAACAAATTCGCCAGCCAACGTGCGACGACTGTATAAATTACTTGTAAATGGCTCAAAGCACTCATTAAAACCTAAAATTTGCGAAGTAGACGCAGTTGGCATTGGAGCGACTAGCAAAGAATTGCGTAGACCGTAAGATTTTATTGATTGTTTTAACTTTGGCCAATCATATCGTTCCGTCGGTGTAACATTCCACATATCAAATTGAAGAATTCCTTTAGAAGCAGGGGAGTTGATAAAAGAACTATAAGAACCGATGAGTTCGTCTTCAATTAAGTTTGTTGTATTTTTATTTCTTTTAATTAGGGATTCATATTCCCATTCATTTAACAACTCCGTTAAATCAACGTCATCACGGCATTTTTTCAATATCATTTCTCTTCTTTCTATTGCTATTTCGTTGCTTCTCTCTAAAGCCGCGTGATATATTGTTTCAAAAATTAATTTATTAACTTCTTTTGCTTCTTCCGAATAAAATGGTAGGTCTAATAAAACAAACGCATCTGCCAATCCTTGAACTCCGGAGCCAATAGGTCTATGTTTTAAATTGCTTATTCGCGTTTTCTCTGTTGGATAGAAATTAATATCAATAACTCTATTTAGGTTGTTAGTTACAATTTTGGTTACTTCATGAAGCTTTTCATAATCAAACGTCTTTGTTTCTGAATTGACAAAAGTGGGCAAAGCGATTGATGCTAAATTACAAACAGCGGTTTCTTTATTATTTGAATATTGTATAATCTCACAACATAAATTAGACGACTTGATTGTTCCAATATTTTGCTGATTTGACTTCATATTTGCAGCATCCTTATATAATATATAAGGAGTTCCGGTTTCCATTTGCGCGTCTAAAATTTTTAGCCATAAATCACGAGCATTTATTTCTTTACGAGCCTTGCCTCTCTCTTCATAACTTCTATACATTTCTACAAATTTCTCTCCATAAACATCAGATAATCCAGGACATTCATTCGGACAAAACAACGACCACTTACCGTTATTTTTTACTCTCTCCATAAACAAATCCGAAATCCATAAAGCATAGAACAGGTCTCGTGCTTTCATTTCTTCGTCTCCGTGATTTTTTTTCATTTCTAAAAAGTCTTCAATATCCGCGTGCCATGGTTCCAAATAAATGGCGAATGAACCTGCTCGCTTTCCACCACCATTATGAACTATTCCATTATGAATCATATAATTATGTTCATTTTTCAATTGTAAATCATATATGGTCCCTGAGTATATTTCTTTTGTTATAGTTTTTATTCTTGTAAGCAAATAATTGTCATATTTAACAAAATCAAACAACTGGTTTTCATCATAATATATATTCATTAATTCGCACATAATATGCGTTTTAGGAATTATTAAACAATAGCTAATTATTTGGTTTGGTATAATTGTACATTCGACTGTCTCATCAGTTTCACCAATACTATCTATGATATATCCACTAGTTAATATACCAAGTTTTAAACAAAGAAATCTTACATTTTCAATTAAATTTCTTGATGTATTGGCAAACACTAATTCTATTCCATCTGTATCCAATAACCCCTTTAGGATATATTTAGATTTTGACACGGGTAAATTCAGCCACTTACTATGGATATATTTATTTTTATTATAATTATAAATATAGTTGTATCTAAAATGCATATTAATCGTTTTATTCCATTTAATTATCGTAGTGGTTTCATTTGTATCAATTGTGTATTGAACATATTTGGTTTTTAAATAGTTAATAGAGAATTCTATCATATGTTTTTTATTTGTTGGTAAATAAATGTAACAATTTGGATCGTTGTTTTTCATACTGCCGTGTCCCAATATAACGCCATACATATAACAATCATCGCTCTTAATATTTTCAATATCTAAATTAAATTCTGGAATCCTGTAGACAAACATATCATCATTATTCAAATCCTTTGCTTCAGTCCATTCAAAATTAATAGATTTTTTATCAAGTCTATTCTTTATAATATTATAATTTATGTCTTTTTCTTGATTTCTCAAAACAAATATAGGATGTTCTGGTGTTATTTTTAGATTATCTATACTGTGAGTACTTTTGATATTATATATTTCTCCTTCATATGGATGTTCTAATATATTTTCAATCACTTCACATTCCCCCTTCAAATTAAATATTTTTGTTTCATTCAAACTACAATTTTGTATTTGAATTGGACCACCGACTGTGTAAATTATGGTTTCTGGATGAAGACATTGGTCCACGTATCGTGCAGTATTATTAAATACTCTTAACATTGGAACAATACCATTTGACGTCCCATTTGTTCCTTGAATATGGGTACCTTTCGCTCTAATATTATGAATATGTAGACCAATCCCACCAGCATATTTTGAAATGATTGCACAATCGTGTAATGTATTATATATTCCTTCTAAGCTATCATTTTCCATAGCAATTAAATAACAACTGGATAATTGTGGTCTCGGAGTTCCAGAATTAAATAAGGTTGGGGTTGCGTGTGTAAAATATTTTTGTGACATTAAATCATATGTTTCTTTAACCCGTTTTAGGCACATATCTTGGTCTTCTGCCTGAGTGTCGCCGTGAATTCCAATTGAAACTCTTAGCCACATATACTGAGGTCTTTCAATTATTTTATTACCAATCTTAAATAAATATCCTCTCTCTAGAGTCTTAAAACCAAAAAAATCAAACAAAAAGTCTCTATCATGATGAACCATTTCATTTAGAGCCTGTTCGTGTCGTTGGACAAATTCCCATAATGTATGAGAAACAAGTGGTTTATTCTCTCCCTGGATATTTTTAAAATCATATAAACATTTTACAGCGTTTGAAAATACTGGATCTGTATTCTTTTGATGATTGGAAACTACAATACGACCAGCGAGAGAAGCATAATCAATATGATTTATCGACATTACAGCACATTGCTCTGCTGCTAATTCATCAATCTTAGATGTAGGTATCATATCATATAATTGATCGATAACTTTTATAACTAAAGATTGATAGTTAATATTAATATTTGCCTCTTGACCTAATTTTCTAATTCTATTTAAAATCTTATCAAATGTCAAGTCTTCTAATTCTCCATTCCTCTTAATTACTCGCATATTAATCGAGTTTTCCATTGTATATACATTAGACTTAAGACATTTTTAAACCCGTTTTATTAAACTTTAAATTATATATAATTTAAAATATATAAATTATATATAAATTATATATGAACCAAACAATCTTTTTATTGTTATTAATAATATTAGCTCTTGGTCTACCATTAGTATTTAAATTTTCTGAAGGATTTTCAAACTACCAAACAAGTCAATCTATGGGTGATTATCCTGATGCTCAAACACAAGTTTTACTTAAAGGTACTTATCCCACAATCGGCAAAAATCAAATATCAAATGATACAGCAAATGATATTTGGCAATACTACCCGACATTTTCATTAGGTTCTTATGAACAAATTACTAATAATATAAGATATCCTACAAATCCTGATATTGGCATTTGCACTCCATCATCCTTTTGTGGTGCATTATATCATGACAAAAAATTAGGAAGTAATACTATTATGCCGCTACCGTCAGTTCCCGAAACCGGAACAAGAGTTGGATACTTTACAACAAATGAGTAATTCATATCTTAATATTTAATAATTACGGGCCTGATATATTATATTAAGATTGATTATCATTATTTTCTATTTTTATTACTTGTAAGAAACAAACTTCGTTATTGTCAACATAATGGTTTGACAATTGGTCTTTTTTATTTTTTTTAACAGGCGCTCTATGCTCATATCCAGTATTTCGTTCTTGTTCAATTATATTCCAAACTTTTTGTAATTGACCTACGTTTTTTTGAAACCAATCCTTATTTCTCGAAACTAAAACACAACTTAACTTTTCTAATTTCCAATAAATAAATTTAATAAATATATAGTTATAAGGCTCGGATTCATATTTATGAATAGTTGTCTCTTCCCAACACCCAACATCCTCTTGAGAGCATATACCAATCGGCATATATTCGTAATGTGGAGTTCCATCTTTTGTATGAAAATGTATGATTTTTCCTTTATTGCTTCCATCCAGACTTGTTACATAACTATTAAATTCATTTTCTTTGTAATCCGTACCAATCGGCATATATTCGTAATGTGGTCTTCCATCTTTTGTATGAAAATGTATGATTTTTCCTTTATTGCTTCCATCCAGACTTGTTACATAACTATTAAATTCATTTTCTTTGTAATCCGAATTGGGCGAATCGTTCATATAAGTCTCATAATCTGGATACTCGATAAACTTTGTTTCCAAAAAATCACACTCATCTAAATCACAAACTTCCATTTGTAGTTGCATTTGAACCCAATATTCTTTCTTTGGAATTCCGTTAATTTCGCGATTAACGATATTTTTAATTTCTAACATACGTCCATAACGACCGGTATTTGATTCTATTATAATGCCATCCGGAGAAGCCCCTATAAACTTATAAACTGAGTGTTGAATACATCCAAAATCTTCTACTTTTGAATCATACATATGTTCATAAATCATAACAGATAATGGTTCATATTTTTGTCCCCAATGTAGTGTAGTATTAGTATTTACCATCTTAATTTCTTTATTATCATCTTCAATACTAAAATTTTTTAAAGGCTGGCATTTTTCATAAATAAGTTGATTCACCGTTCTTTGAGACTCGAACGCCTTCCATGCGTTGCTTGCTGTAATCAAATTCCAGCGAAATATATACCATTCTGGACTTCTTTGAACCGGTTGCGGAATTTCTCTCAATCCCTGAATCTTCTTCTCGATTATATTTTTTTCTTCTTTATCGATTTCATTGCAAACTTCGCCATTTTTTTGGTCTATAGAACGTTCCGGATGAAATGTTGTAATATATATATTAAACGCATCTTCCAATAAATCATTTATATCATCTTCAATATAATCACTATCTAAAATATGGTCTTCCATTTGTACATAAAATAATTCTTTTATTTCTTCTAATAATATTTCGTGGAAATTCGGGTCAGATATTGCTGTGGGATGTTCTGCCATATATTCTTCCATCAAATGAAATGCTGTCTCTACAAGTTCTATAGCGTGTTCTTCTGAAAAAATAGATGGTTCATCTTCAAACAATAATGTATCCAATATATCTTCTAACAATTCTAAATCATTTATATGTGTCATTCTATTATATATTACTCGAATGTTTTTAATATATAATTAAATAGTTTAAACTTCGTTTTATTGTTTATTACTTATAGAGTTTTATCATATTGTAACGATAACTGTTAAATCTCGTCATCTTCTTCTGAATCAAATTCTTCTGTTTTTGTTTCTTTTTTTCTTATAGTTCCTTGTCCTATTTTTTTGGGAGCTAACGATTTAAGAGTTGACACTCGTTTATCCATATTTTTGAGAGTAAAATGTTTTAATGATTTCATATAACATAACGCAGGAATATCTTTTACAATTCCCTTTTCTTTATCATATACTACATCTTTAACTCTTTGTAGTTTTTTATGATTCAAACAATCTTTTAAAAATGTTATCAATAATTCCGCTTCTTCGTTTGATAGACTATTTTCTTTCTTATAATTTTCCACATAATCCTGTATTTTTTTTGTTTTTACAGTTTTATTTAACTTACACCAAGGTTCATTCACGTTGTGAATTCTTTCATTTTCAAGAAACGTGTCTAAATTGGATAAATCATTGAATGATTTAGTTTCAGGTAAAGGTACCCCATTTAAAAGCATAGTTTTATACTTTATATTTTTAAGTTCTTGGCATTCACATTGAACGGGCGTCTCTTCCATGTTTATATATTATAATAAATTAAGTTTAACTTACTTTTATTAAATATATATTTATCAAACACTATTTATATCAATTATATATTTAATATATTATAAGTATAATTTATATGGAAGATACTCCAATAAAAAGTATTTCATATAATACAGTAAATAAAATTATAAGGAACGCAAATCCAAATGAACGTGTTAGAGAGAAAAATAAAAAACGGGTTGCGACTGAAAATTGGAATTTTAATATAGAATTTTATGCTTATGAACTTCAAATTCAAATGATTAAAGATATACATTCTAATCATTATACCTATAATAATGTGGTATCAAAAATTGCGATCCAACAGTTAAACAGAAAAATTTATGGGTATAAACAACAAGACATTATTAAAAATCATTTCAACGAGAATGAGTTTATAACGTTAGAGTCTATAATCAATAAAATGATAGATTGTGAGTTAAAATGTTATTATTGTTCAACAGAAATGAGTGTATTATATGATATTTCAAGAGAAATGAAACAATGGACTGTAGACAGAATTGATAATGAGTTAGGTCATAATTTATCCAATTATTATTTAGCTTGTTTAGAATGTAACTTAAAACGAAGAAGACGAAGTGACGATAAATTTTTATTTACAAAACAAATGAAGGTAGTTAAAATTCCCGGAGAAAATCATAATAATACTTCGTTGGTTTAATAATATTAATTAATCTTATATTATTAAATGATGGACAATAAAAATATAGATTATTGCGATGAATGTTTAAAAGAAAGGGATGAATTTACCAAGGGTTTAAGAGAGGCTTGTTCAAATTATTTAGGCGAAAAAAATAAGTGTGAACGACATAATCCAAAACAAACAATTTGCAACTCAAAAGGTACAATTAAATGGACAGATGGACAGCCATATGAAAGATCTAGGAGAATGAAAGTTCTAATTCAGATGGAAAATGAAAAATTTAGTAAAGAGATGGAATCATCCGCATATACTTCTTCGTTGAATCACGATGAAAATACGTGGGACATTCTAAACCAATCCTTATCTGGAGAAGGGTTTAAAATATCAAATAAGAGAGAAGAACTTGGTAATAAATTAGCAGGAAGAGAAATGGTCCAACAAATAGGATTTAATCCATTTTTAAGTACAACTAATTATGTAGACGATATTTCAATTAGAGACCAATTTTTAAAACCAATTAATACAACAACGGATGACACTAAAGCCCCATTTACTGGTTAAATTAAACTCCTGTTACACATCGTGTAAAGCACTCTATTAACAAAATAAGCAATAAATAAGTTAAACAATATAATAACTCCATTTGAAATGAATTTAAAGTTAAGTTTTCCAAAATTTTTTATAATATAGTATACTTCGTTAAGTAGCAAAAAAACTAAACCAATAAAAAATATCACAGATATAATAAGAAAATAAACACAAACACTTTTATCTAAAGGACCAAAAAATAAAGACATTAAATCCGACATATATTATATATAATATTTTATTTAAATTATATATTTTCTCTATAAACAACTTAAATAAGTATATCAATTTATCATAATGGCAACGAACGTTAATTATACTACACAAAACCAATTGTTATTAAATAATTTGTTGAAATTTTATAATGAAGATGATAATCAATCAAGAATGTTAAAAATTATTACAGGAGAGTCTAAAATCTCTCTACGAATTGTAGATTGGTTTGCTACTAACTATGCTAAAAAAAATTACACACTATATGAAATGACTAATAAAAATGGAGACAACGTTCGTTTCAAAGTTTATTTTGATTATAAGCTTAAATTAAAAGCATATTCAAAGAAGCGGTTTGACCCATTTTGTAGATGGGATAGAATTAGTATTCCATATAAAAATGATACTTATATTGAAACTACGCTCGGTCAATTAAACTTCTTTAAATGGGCTCTTGAAAATAAAGTTATTAATTACATTGAAGAAAATTATGAAATAATCGAGAGTGATATGAATAACAGAAATAGCACGTCTAAACGAAAAGAAACTATTATAGATAATTCAAAAACACGTAAGAAGAGAGAAGAATTGTCTATTTCCGCAACTAAAAGTATAAAGAAAGAGGAAGTAGAGATAGTGGTTAAATTTAATTAATATTTTATCATACTTTATTATATGAATAATATTCAAAAACGGTTTATATTATTTTTATTTGGGTGTATACCTGTGCGTTTAGCCATTGTGTATTTAGCCAAAGTTATTTCGACTGAATATCTTCCTATCCTTGGGTATTTATCGTTAATACCTGCTATAGGATTCATATACATATATTTAACGGGTTCAAGAAAGACTGGCACTGAAGTATTTGGTGAAAATATCTGGTGGAACGATTTGCGACCGGTTCACGCCTTATTTTATTTATTATTTGCGTATAATGCTATAAATAGGGTAAAAACATCGTGGGTTTATTTAATGTGTGATGTCTTTATTGGATTATTTAGTTTTTTGTTTTTTCATTATATAAATAAAAGTTTTCAAAAACTTAAAAATAAATGATTTAATTAAAATAGGATTAATGGGAAATAAGATGTCATCGTCAATCAAAATCAGTTTTGAAGATATTCAACATATATTAAATAAACCAGAAGGCTGTTTATTAATTAATACTCTCTCTGATATAGAACAAGAATGTCTAATTTTAAATACTATGAACATACAAAACGAGGAGAATATAATAAATAGCTGTATTAAAAATGGACGTAAAGATATAAAGATAATCCTTTATGGTAAGAATTGCAATGACGAAACCACAATTAATAAGTATAATCAGTTTACATCACTCGGCTTCTATAATGTCTACATATATGTAGGCGGAATGTTTGAATGGTTGATGCTCCAAGATATTTACGGAGATAATGATTTCCCAACAACAAAAAAAGAAATAGACATACTTAAATATAAACCACGTAAGGTGTTAAATGTTCTGCTATTAGATTATTAATTCGTCTTTATATTTTTGGCAAATTAATATATAATTTAACTTAAAGAGATATCTTCGTTTTTTTTGTTTTTTTTGGTTGGAAAGTTTTATTTTTTTTTCAAAATGGACAAAAATAAATGTCCAAAATTCGATGGACCAAAAGCTCCTTACTGAGAAAATTTTTTGGTTGATAATAAAAATTTATCATAACAAATTAAACGATTAAAACATTTTCGTTATGATATTTTTTTGTTTTAAAAAAACTTAAATATTATTATATGGTTACATTATGGAGACTTTAGGGGACAAAATTATGCCAAAATTATGCTCGACATTTTATTGTGAATTTTGCCACTATAATACGTGTAAGAAAAGTAGTTACATAAATCATATTAATAGCAAGAAGCATAAAATGATTACAAATGGTTACATTGAGGGACAAAATTATGCTAAAATTATGCCCGATAATTTTGTATGCTATTGTGGTAAAAAATATTTACATAGACAGGGACTATGGAGACATCGCAAACAGTGTATAGATAAATGTGATGTGACAAATAATATAGAGAACCCGCCAGTTGAACTAAACGATAAATATGACCATACCCTTATTATGATGCTTCTTAAACAAAATGCTGAATTAATTAAAGGACAACAAGATTTAATGAAGGGACAACAAGAAGTTACTATGGAATTGATTAAAAATGGAACCAATAATATTACCAATAATACTACTCATACTAACTCTCATAATAAAGCATTTAATCTTCAATTATTTCTTAATGAAACATGTAAAAACGCAATGAATATTACCGACTTTGTTGATTCTATTAAGTTACAATTATTGGACTTTACGAATGTAGGTGAGGTAGGATTTATAGAAGGCATTTCTAATCTTATTGTTAAAAATCTAAACTCATTAGACGAAACAGTTAGACCTATTCACTGCACAGACCAAAAGAGAGAAACATTTTATGTTAAAGACGAAAATATATGGGGAAAAGAGGATGAGAATAAAAGAAAATTAAAACAAATGATTAAAATCGTGGCATACAAAAATGAAAAACTCATGAAGACATATAAAGAAACATATCCCGATTATAATGATCCCAGTTCTCATAGGTCAGACCAATACAGTAAAACAGTTATTGAAGCAATGGACTGTAACGATGAAAGTAGAGAGAAAATAATAAAAAATATTTCTAAAGTAACCACTATTGGTAAATCTAATTAATTGCGTTTCCTCTAAATATTATTTCAATCTTAATATTACACTCATCTTATTTTACCTACAAATGTTATTTCAACCCAAGTTTATAATTATTGGAACAACGTTTTCTATTATTTTCAAAATAATATATTTAATACATAAAATATATTATTCAATAATATAAAGAATGATACATGGAATATTGTTTTTTCTATTTTTTGTAGGCTTAACTTGGGCCAATACTGAATGTCCGTATGTTTCCACTATTGAAGATAGACGCGTCGATAAAACTAAATTTAGATTGATACAATATAATGTTGAATGGTTATTTATGGAATACTATAGCCCAAGTAATTGTCCTGGAACCGGGTGTACATGGGCTAACCAAACGGAGGCGGAAACGCATATGAATTATGTTGCCAAAGTTGTTAAACAACTTAATCCCGATATAATTAATTTTTGTGAAGTTGAGGGCTGCGACGAACTTAATATATTAAAGGATATATTAGATGACAACTCTTATACTTCATATTTAAAGAAGGGAACTGACACTAGTACTGGACAAAATGTCGGAATATTAACAAGAGTAGACCCATTAGTTAATTTATATAGAACCGAACTTAAATATAATTACCCAATACCTGGGTCTAAATGTGGATATACTGGCTCTGTTGGTTCATCAGGTGTATCCAAGCATTATATTACAGAATTCAAGTTTAATATCTACAATATTGCGTTTATTGCAGCACATCTACTAGCTATTCCAACCGACCCATCTAGATGTGCACAAAGAGAAGCACAATCATCTATTTTGCAAAATACAATTTACTCTTATATTAATAAGGGGTATGAAGTAATTATGTTAGGGGATTTTAATGACTACGACCCTGATGTTCTAGATATAAATAATAACGAACCTACATCCAAAGTTCTTAATATATTGAAGGGCATTGAAGGCGAATTTGCCGGAATGTATACACTACACAACGTAGCCGAAGAATTACAAGAAAAACAACGATTTAGCGATTGGTGGGATTCTGATAATAATTGTAATACCTCATCTCAAAACGATTATTCAATGATTGACCACGTCTTAGTTACAGATGCAATAAAACATAATATTTTAAACGCATTTATATATCACGATTATGATGAATATTGTGGAAAATATAATTCAGACCATTATCCTATTGTAATTGATTTTACATTATAATTTTGTTAGTATTTTTTCCAAATTTATATCTATACTATTTGTGCCCGGATTGCTATTGTCTAATACGCTGTCTATAAAATTATCAATATTATTAATATTATTAATATTATCAACTATATTACACGAATTACGCGCGCGTACAAAGTCTTTGTAATTTTGAGGCCATTTATTTCCACTATTATTCATAGTGTATCGTTGTCTTGGATACCATGTTTGTAAACGCGGGTCCCAATACAAGAATTTTACGACAGAAGGATTGCTGAATCCCGGAACATTCGAGTCTGTTATGGAAAAATATTTTTGAGTATTGGTTTGTTGTATTATTTGTTTTGTACATGGTTTCACAATAGTATTGCAATTAAGCGTCCCTCCTTCTTCTAATGTAGTTGCTGGACATCCGTTCGGGTTTTGAAGTCCATATTTATATGGTCCTAAAATATTGTTAGGAGAACCAATAATAAAATTTGGAAAAGGTATCTCGGTTGAATTTACACGTTGTAAACTGGATGTATTGGGGTTGCTATAGGTTTGAGATTGAGTGGCATATGATTTTTTTCTAGATGGACCACCTCCCTTCGCCAATTGAGCATATTTTTGTTGTTTAGTTAAAGTTGCACTGTTCTTTTTATATTGCAATATATTTCCCTTGGACAATATTTGTGTGTTTAGATTTGCTATTGCCTGTGGTACTGTCTGTTTTGTTAACGAAACATATACCAAATAATTATTATTAGGAACGCCCGGATCGGTGCAACTAGATTGCACGCGACTCCAAACACGAGGAGGAATAGGATTATATGTATAATTGTTCATAAATATACTATATAGTGAATGCATATTTTATATTTATGAAATTGAATAGAGTAAAAAGAAAATTATACAACCTCAGTTATGATTTATCTATTTATAAAATGGTTAAAGTAATTTCTAAAATGTGCCGTGTTATTATTTTATTATATATGTAATTACCTTATGAATATCGTGATAAGTATTTATATTATAACCAGTTGGGGACATAACGGGTACCTAGAATGAATTTATTAAACCTTAGAAGGATATTTCAGGCGTAACCCAAATATATAATTTTCTATTGTTGAAATCCATTTATTTATAATATCATGATTTTTATAAATATCAATATCACCATCTAATATTAATTGACGTTGAGAAACGCAATCATATAACGTTTTATCCAACATATTTTCGTGATAACGATGGCATGTAGTTAAATATTCTAAAGATATGTTATTTTCTCCATCTCTATGTCTTTTTTTAATTCTTTCGTAACAAACGTCTGGTGTTGCTTTGACGTAAATAACCTTATTTACTTTATAATCATCTACAAAAGTATTAAACCAATTCAAATAAATATGATAATTTATTAATTCAATTTTACCCGATTCGTATAGCATCTTAGCAAATACCATTTTATCGGTAAATAAACTTCTCTCTGTTATTATATAATAAATACTTTTTTCTGTGTTGGGTTGATCGCATAAAACTGTAGATGCTTCATCACGACAATTATTAATAACATTCTTTAAAATTTTTAATCGTGATATATAAGCCATAATTTGGAATGAAAACGAATATTTTTCTTGGTCGGCATAAAATTTTTCTAGAATTGTTATCCCGTTTTCATCTTTAATTTCACTCCACTCATCAACTGGTTCTTTTAAAAAGATAACATTATGGTTATTTTTAAAATGCTTTTGTAGGTTAGCAAGTAAGGTAGACTTGCCAGAACCGATATTGCCTTCGATGGAAATAATTTGAATTTCGGGTGTCATTATATGTTTTATAATATTATTATTATGTTTTATTTATATCAATTTTTTTTACACCTTTGGACATTTAAAATGCCGACTTTGACGCTAAAAATACAAAAATGTAAAATCAATATTGATGGTCTTACTTTTTCTTCTTCTCTTTGGTTGGTGAAGAAGTGAAAGACGAAATATAATTTTGAAATTCTGTTGGTCTTGTTTGTTTTTCTATCCAACATTTCGTTAATTTCAAAATATTTATTGAGGAATTTGCGTCTCTTGTCCTAAATACGATTTTTTGTTTTCGCAACTCACGCAGTCAGAACAAACTAATAAACGAAATACCTTTTTATTTTCCTTATCTTTGTAATACTCTAAATCTTTATGACAATCACAACATTTTTTACTTGTATTACATTCATTTATGGTTATTGTATCACGATTAAGTAAAATCGTTTTGAGTGGAATTTTC
>Ga0222714_10000611_pt1 | contig 41086 bp, 24 predicted proteins | sample C33_3DmetaG_FD_165048 | JGI IMG/M metagenome (GOLD analysis project Ga0222714, IMG submission 165048) | Estuarine water microbial communities from San Francisco Bay, California, United States - C33_3D | ecosystem: Environmental > Aquatic > Marine > Unclassified | place: USA: California...
CTACAGACTTTGTTACCTACAGCAATGAAGGTATGATAGAGCCTGCTCAGCTTATCAAAGTGGCACAAAGAGTTAACTATGACTTAGGTCTTAGAATCCATGGAACTAAAGAAAAAGTACTAGACATTGAAAAAAGAAAAACTAAGCTTCCTAATGACTTCTATGTATTGAACTATGCATATTTATGTGGAAGATACACTATCACTACACCTACAATGTCTGGTCGTGAAACAGAAAACGTTATTCTTAAATCTGATCTTTGTAGAAAGTGTGGTCAGCCTGATCCTACTTGTAGTTGTGAATCTACATATGCTGTAGAATGTAAGACTGGAGAAAAAGTGTACGTGCAAGTAGTAGAGAAACGTAAGTATGAAACTAAAACTTATGATAGTTTTGAAAAGTTAAACATTGCTACTTCTACAGGAAAAACTGATGCTCTTGACGATATGGCTAAGAGTGGATATATTAAGAACGGATTCATCTATACTAATGTAGAAGAAGGATCTGTATTTATTTCTTATCAAGGAGCTCTTGAAGATGATGAAGGCAACTTACTTGTATTAGATCATCCAGTTATTAATGAGTACTATGAGTATGCTATGAAACAGCGTATTCTAGAAAACTTATACATTAACGGAGAAGATGTAACTCAAAAGATGCAACTTATTGAACAGCGTTTAAGAGGTGCTCGTAATAATGCATTAAGTATTGTAAACACTCCAGACTTTGCAGAAATGTACAAGATATGGCAAATGAATCGTAAAGCTCAGTATAATAGATATTATGATATGTTTAAAAGCACAGATGGCTTTTAATTTATGAAAGTAACTACTACCATAAAATTACCTACGTATAGTTGTAAGCTAATAGTAGAGGTAGTAGAAAGCGTATCTGTAGCAGCAGAGAAACTTTATAAGAAGTATAAGATTAAAGATGATTTTGGAGGAGAGGCTGAAGGTGCATTAGTAATGCCAGATATAGATAATTATTATCTTTTACTAGGTAATCAGTACTTAACTCATAATACCATTGCCCATGAACTTTATCATGCTGTAGTAAGAATAACAGAAGATAGAGATATAACAGATGAAGAAGCACAAGCTTGGTTGGTTGGTCATCTATCTGGAGAGATATATAAATTTTTGGACAAGAAGAAGTTAGTAATTAAACATGGCTGAAAATACACAGAACCCTACATCTACCACTAACCTTTTTAATAAAGGTATGGTTAAGGATTATAATGATACCTTCGTTGGTGAGGGATTGTGGACACATGCCCGTAATGCTGTAAATAATTCACATGATGGTCAGATTGGAGTTATAGGTAACGAACCATCTAACTTACATTGCGTAACCCTTCCTTATACTATGATTGGCTGCATTCATCTTACAGATGATATGTGGGCTATTTTTACTACGGATGACACGAACTCTGAGATTGGTATCTTTGATGAATCAGCATGTTCTTATACAAAAAAAGTAAACTCTCCTTGTTTAAATTTTAAGCGTTCTAATCTTATTACAGGAACTAGTCGTAGACGTTATGACTGTGAGCGTCCTTTATATTGGTCTGATGGATTAAATCCAGATAGATTCATGGATTTAGAAAATCCTCCTTTTAAGTATACTGAGTCAGTAAGTAATGGATGTGTAACTAAAGTTTACACAAATGAACTTGATTGTGAAGAGATCCGTTTAGCTTCTCTTATTAAACATCCTTGCATTACTCTAGAAAAAGGCAGAGCTAGTGGTACTCTTCCTAACGGATCATACCAAGTAGTTATTGCATATACTATTAATAAAGTTAAGGTGACAGACTACCTCGGCTTATCTGAGGTACAATCATTGTTTAGTCATCAAAACTTATCAGGTTCTTTAGAAGTAAAAATTACCTCTGTAGATGAAGACTTTGAAGAATTTGAACTAGTTATTTTAGCTCAGATCAATGGTCAGACTATTGCACGTAGAGTAGGATATTATTCTACTAATCAAGGAACTATCTATTTAGATACTCTAAGTAATGATTTTGAGACAGTACCTATTTCTCAGATTGTTGTTAGAACAGAACCTATTGAAAAATCTGATGCTATCTATACAGTTAACAATTACATGTTACGTGTAGGTACATACAGTAAGACTAAGTTTAACTACCAACCTCAAGCAAATAGTATTCAAGCTAGATGGGTTGCTGTAGAATATCCTGCTAACTATTATGTAAAAGGTGGTAACAACACTGGATACATGAGAGATGAACAATATGCATTCTTTATTAGATGGGTGTATAACACAGGAGAACGTTCTGAGTCATATCATATTCCAGGTAGAACACCCATTTCTACTGATACAGCTTTAGCTAATGGCACTGATGCTTATGAAGCAGCAGATGGTATTCAGGTAAAAAGATGGGAGATGAGTAATACAGCTACTGTAGAAACAAACACACCTTCTGTTTTAGCAGATGGTGGTCGCGTGGTAGCTAAAGGTAAAATGGGTTATTGGGAATCTACAGAATTATATCCTTCTAATAGAGTAGATATATGGGGCAACCTTTGCGGACAACCAATTAGACATCACAAGTTTCCAGATGTTACTATTACTGGAGGTAATGTTGTAAATCACTTTAACAATGATGGTAACAATATTGTAATTTTAGGTGTTGAGTTTCACAATATTACTAAACCTGTAGATGCTAATGGAAATGTTATCACGTCTATTGTAGGTTATGAAGTATTACGTGGATCAAGAGAAGGACATAAGACTATTATAAGTAAAGGTTTGATTAATAACATGAGAGAATACTCTGTTCCTAATCAGACTAATGTTACGGGATTATACCAGAACTATCCCTTTAATGATTTAAGAGAAGATAGTTATTTAACTTCTCAAGAACAAACAGGTGATAATGGTAACCCTGATCCTAAGTCTTCTAAGTTAAATGGATACAAGAAAGATATGCTATCTTTTCATGGTCCTGATGTAACGTTTAGTACACCTTATTTAAGTAGTAGTGAAGTAAAGCTTTATCAAGAAATATATGGTGAATCTAATGGTAGATTTGAAACTCCATATAAACATCCTAAGTTTAAAGTACCTACTGATTTTACTAATGTTATTTCTAAACTACTTTCAATTATTAAAACAGTTTCATCTATTGCTGGAGCTGTTGGAGGAGGTTTTGATCTTTCAATGGAAGCTAGTGAAGATGTTCCAATTAAGGTTCCACTTGTTCTTACGCCTAATTATGCAGGAGATACTGCTCAAGTACTTGGTTCAGGAGCATCACCTTTAACAACTATTCAATATATTGCAACAACTGGAGCTAACATAGCTGTACTTGGTGTACTAACTGCTACTGGTATACTATCAGGTGTTTATAATGAGCAGTTTATGAGATTGCTTTTATATTTAATACCATATAGACAATATGCTGCTCAATATATATCTCATGGATATTATAATCAATCTAGAACTACACTAGAAGGTAATAGAAGAAGAAAGATTATTGAATCTAGTTATGTTAGATCAGATGTTCAATCATTTGCATCTAACTCACAAAACTATATGATTAATAATTTTAATCGTGGAAACTTTGTAGTAATTAAAACAAATGCTGATATAAGTAATCCAGTTACTTTAGATAACAGTAGATTTTTGATTAGTGAAAAAAATGCTTCTTTATATAATACATATCAAAGTACTATATCTGGACACTATGGAGCATTAAAAATTTCTTTACCGTCTCAGTATGGACAGTTAGATAGTTTAAAACAATTACCTATCTCATTTTGCATAGAAGATATATCTGTATCTAATGCTACTAAGTTTACATCTAATGTATACTTTGGTGGTGATGTTTACATTAATAGATTTACAGAAAAGAACAGTATGTTGTTCTTTAATACATGGTTATACGGTGAACCAAATGGTGCTGAGTTAGATTACACTATGTATTTTAGCATGCCTTATCCTAGATTTTGGGTAAATAATACTGATCTATCTGGTGGTTTGTTTAAACTTGCTAATGATTTTAGAGTATTGGATCATAGAAAGTCTAGTGCATTCTATGTTAGTAGAGGTTATTTCTACTTATTTAATTCTGGTGTACGTGACTTCTTTGTAGAATCTGAAGTGAATATAGCATACAGAGACTGGGAAGATCGTCCAGAGAAACGTCATTATGACCCTAATGGGTTAACTGATTTATCTACTTTATTTAGATCAGATGTAATTAAAGAACCTAACTACTATAAATACGATTACTCACTAAGTGTATCTAAGTTATTTAATTCTCAGATTACTTGGGGTAACATGCTTGATAGAGATTTTGATCCTAAGAAAGCTATTAGTTGCTACAGCTACTATCCTAATCGAGTTATCTATTCTCTTCCACAACAAGATGAGAGTAAGAAAGATAACTGGAGAGTTTACTTAGCTAACAACTATAAGACGTTTGGTAGTCGTGTAACATCAATCAAGTCTATTAACAAGACTGGTGCGTTGTTTATGATGGCTTATCAAAGTCCTATGCAGTTCATGGGTGTAGAGGAACTTAAACTAGACACTACAGGTGCTAAGATTACTATTGGTGATGGAGCATTGTTTAGCGGTCCTCAACAACTTCAAGCTTTAGTAAATGCTGATGAATCATTTGAGTATGGTTCTTGTCAGAATAAGTTTGCTAACTTAGGATGTACTCACGGTGTATTCTGGGTTTCTCAGAACCAGGGTAAGGTGTTCCAGTATGCTGGACAGCTTAAAGAAATTTCTAGAGAAGGAATGAAGTGGTGGTTTGCTAAATATCTACCTTCTGAACTACTTGCTAAGTATCCTAATTATCCATTGTATGATAACCCTGTAAAAGGTATAGGGGTACAGATGACGTATGACAATACTAATGAGATAATCTATATCACTAAGAAAGACTATAAGCCTTTATTTAATGATATGGGTCATGATGCTGATGGTAAGTTTTATAGAACCATTAATGGTCTTAAAACATACTATGACTTTAATAACCCATTAGCATTTGAGAATGCATCATGGACTATTAGTTATGATCCAAAGAGTCAGACATGGTTATCATTCCATGACTGGAATCCAACGTTTGTGATTCCGGGTAAGGCTCATTTTATGAGTGTGGATACTAACTCTATATGGAAGCATAATGTACGTTGTGATTCTTATGCAAACTTCTATGGTAAAGACTATCCATTTGAAGTGGAGTTTATCTCAGCTACAGGCCAGCAGGTTAACTCAGTAAGAAACATTGAATACTTACTAGAAGTATATAAGACACATAATAACTGTGCAGATAAGTTTCATGTATTAGATCAAAACTTTGATCAAGCTATTATTTCTAACTCTGAACAAGTATCTGGTTTACTTGAGTTAAATATAAAGCCTAAAAACAATCCTGTTGCAGCTTTATCATATCCTCAAATTCAACCTAACTCTATAAAGATATTATTCTCTAAAGAAGAAAATAAATATAGATTTAATCAGTTCTGGGATATAACAAAAGATCGTGGTGAGTTTAATACTCTTACTAACCAGTCTATGTTTATTACAAAAGCTAATGGTTACCAGTATGAGATTAATCCTCAGTATGTTGACTATGGTAAAGCAGCTTTAGAGCGTAAGAAGTTTAGACATAGTGTAAATAAAGTGTGGCTAAGAAAGTCAAAGAGTGGTGATCTAAAAATGTTGTTTAAGATATCTAATCAAAAGTTAACAGTATCACATAGATAATGAACAAGCTATTACAATATATGATTGGTGCAGGTAATGTATCAGATAAGTTTCTTCCTCATCTAGCTAAAGCTCAGAAGGGATTTACTGCATTACCTACTTTTCAAAAAGCTGGACAGGTTCAAACAAAAAAACCAATTGCAGATCCTAGAGTATTTCCTCAAGAGACACTTGCTAATAGACAAAAGGTTTATAAAACTGTACGACCAACAGATTATACGGATCTAAAAAATTATATTAGATACGTATTTAATAATGAACGTGATGAGTACGATGATGCTCGTAGTGAAGAAGCATTTAAAATGTATTTAGGTTTACAACCTAAGCCAGAATATTTTAGACCTTCTAAGTATAAACCTACAATAAATGCTGATCCTAATGGTTTTTATTATAGTGCTGATGATCAGTTGGAGCAGGATATATTTGAAAGTTTTAAAGATAAAGTAAAGCCTGGTCAAATAGTACCTACTGATGAATATTTTGTAAATAGTTATTTTCCTGGTAACCCAAATGCATTTTGGGAAGGAGATAAACAGATGGTTAAATTTGGACCTAATGATGAAAATCCATTTGTGGGTAGACCTATGGTTAGTCGTGCAAGAGCTTTAGGTAAGTTTGTAGTTAGTAGAGGTTCTGATAAACAAGGTGATTATTTATCTTATGCTGATCAGTATGATTTTCCTGAAAAGCTTCAAGATAAAATGCAAGGACAACCATATAAAATCTATGGTAGAGTTTACTATCCAAAAGATAAAAAAGCTTATGGTGGTTTCTTTAAACAAAAAGGTGGACAAACTGTAACTAATCCTTTCTGGGAAGGATCATATGATTTTAAACCAATTAACCAAGGTACAGTTGATGAGATAAAGTCTGAAATGGCTGGGTATATTCAGTCACCTTTGTATGCACAAAGACAGGCTATGCATCCAGAAAGATATATAGGTAATAATCTTAGTTATTATGAAGACCCTAAAGCATTTCAAAATTCTACCGCTTCTGCTAAAAGATCATATAGGTTAATGGATCTTTATGATCAGCCTAGTCAGATTAAAAATATTGGAAAGTTTAAGGATTATTATGATCCTAAGAAAAGAAAAACTGTATTAAACAGCTCTAATTTAGAAAGTGTTGTTGCTCATGAACTTGGTCACTCTTTATTTAAAGGTGAAGCTTTAAGCACACTTTTAGACTCAGACTATGATAATAGTAAATATTGGGATGACTTAGCAGCTGGTAATAAAACTAAATTTGGTACTTCTTTAAATAAAGCAGAAGTTGATAAGTTTAAAAGTTTTGCTTATCCTATAGCTAATGAAGACGAGCATTATGATAATAGAGGGTATGGAGATTTTGCTAATGAGTCTTATGCTGATTTAACAGGCATCAGACATTTGTTATATAAGAATGGTCTTACTAAGAAGTTTGGTGATAATATTAACAGAACTATTTATGAAAAAGCTTTAAAGAATAAGCAGATTCAGAATGATCCTGTATTTAAAAGAATGCAGCAGAAGTATAGTCCTGGTAAAATTATTCTTCTTAATAACACTATTGCACAAAATACTGATGCTAAATCAGATGTAGACATGGCTCAATATGGTGGACCTATTTTAGATCCTCGTGGTCAATGGGCTCATCCTGGTAAAGTAACTCGTATACCTGGATCTAATATTACTATGCAAGGTGTTAACTATTCTGTATATGGTGTAGGCTCTAATGGTCAACAACAGATGATGCAGCCAGGGCAAGAATATAACTTTGGTGGTGCGTCTTATGTAGATGAGTATCCTATGATGCAGAATGGTGGTCTATTAAGCAGATCAGTTACTTGTTCTAACTGTGGATGGTCATGGAAAGCAGTAGATGGAGGTCATGATCCTATGACATGTCATAAGTGTGGAGGCATGATTAAGATGAAGAATGGTGGTCAACACGGTGGTCTGGACAGATGGTTTGCAGAGAAGTGGGTTGATGTTAAAAGTGGTAAAGCCTGTGGAAGACAAGAAGGAGAAAGTCGTAAAGGTTATCCAGCATGTCGTCCTTCTAAAAGAGTAAACTCTCAGACACCTAAGACAGCATCTGAAATGAGTCCAGCAGAAAAAGCTAAATTTAAAGCTAGTAAAACTAGCAGTGAACGTATATCATATAATCATAAAAGAAATAAATAGTATTTAAAATGGCAAACAAACCTAATAATCCTGCCTTATGGTCTAGAGCTAAGTCTATGGCTAAATCTAAATTTGATGTATATCCTAGTGCCTATGCTAATGGTTGGGCTGCTAAGTATTATAAAAGTAAAGGTGGTACATGGCGTAAAGCTGAATATGGTATGGAAGTAATGGGTGATGGTGGTACACCAGATAACCCTGGCTTTAATGCTTTACCTCCTGCAGTACAACAAAAGATCATGGATAACATGGCTCAAGGTGGGGAAAAGATGCCACCAGAGATTGCTCGTGCACGTTTTGCCGCAGCTGGTAATCTTGATCAAATGAGTAACTATGGCTATGCTTATGGAGGATATATTCCAGAAATGATGTATGGTGGATATGATTATATGGAAGAAGGTGGAGAACCTAACGGCGGAATGGCATTAGGTCAGATGTCAGCAGTTGCTGATAAAATGAGTAAGCTGCGTCAGTTTGTTTCTCCAGATCAAAACTTAGATCCATGGATTGCTTCTAAGCTTGCTGTAATTGATGATAGTGTGAATAGCATTTCTGATTATATGATGTATAATCCTGAAGCTCAAGGAGAAGGTGGAGAACAAGAAGAAATGGGAGAGCAAGAGGGTCAAGAAGAAATGATGGCTAATGGTGGATATGTTGTTACAAGAAGTAATGATCGTAAAGGTAAGACTCATAAAGTAACAGGTCCTGATGGAACTGTTAAATATTTTGGTGATTCTAAGTTAGGTCAGCATCCTAAAGATCCAGAACGTAAAGCAGCTTTCTATGCACGTCATAAAAAGAACTTAGAGAATAATCCTTTCTTTAGAGCATTTGCTAGAAAAACATGGAAAGAAGGTGGTTCTACATTTAGTGGTAACGCATTTTATCAAGGTGGTGGATTTATTCCAGAATATGATATGTCATTTCCAGCAGACTATGCTGTAGAGATGATGGAGCAAGGTGGCATTCATTTAGATCCATCTAAGAGGGGTACATTTAAAGCTCAGGCTACTCGTATGGGTATGGGAGTACAAGAAGCTGCTTCAGCAATACTTGGTGCACCAGAAGGAAAGTATAGTCCAGCTATGAGAAAAAAAGCTAACTTTGCTCGTAACTTTGCTAAGCAAGCAGGTGGTCCTGTAGAAGGTGAAGTAATGGATGTATCTCCAGAAGAATTAGACATGCTTCGTCAACAAGGTTATCAATTTGAAATAATGTAATTATGAAAATACGTATTGTAAAGAAAGGACTACCTAAAGCTCAAACAGGTAATACACAAGAACCTACTCAAAGATTTTGGCATTCTGAATGGGATGATCAAGGGTTTGATACAGATCCAGCTTCACCGTTATATCAGCCAAATACTCAACAAGCTGCTAAAACAAAGAAACCTTTATTTAGTCAAGCTACTGTAAATACTGCTAATAATATTTCAGACTGGGCAGATGTTGCTCTGATGACTGGTGCTGCGGTAGACTACTTTGGTCAGAACCAAAAGCTTAAAGATTATGAGAGAGCTTATAGACAAAATCAGTTTGATAATCAGGTAGTTAGTCCTATGTTTAGAGGTAATACTGAAATCAATACTGGTAGGTTCCGTGAGAATGTAACACGTAAGCCTAATGAAGGTATGTTTCAAATGGGTGGAGAAGAGAACTTTGCTAATACAAGTAATATGATAAAGATTAGAATAACTGGTAAACCAGAAAACTTAGAGTTTGAATATGGTGGTCAAAATGGCTACGGTTTAGATCTTGGACAACGTAGAGTACAAACTGAAATGCCAGCTGGTAAAGCTGACTCTGTTTCAAGTAGTATTGGAGCAGTACCACGCTATGCTGCTAATATAGAAGCAGAAGGTGGTGAAACCGTATACGGTGATATAGATGGAGATGGTGGTTTAGAACACATGACTATTAACGGTAAGCGTCACTCTCAAGGCGGTGTACCTCTTAATGTACCAGAAGGTAGTTTTATTTTCTCAGATACTAAGAAAATGAAAATCAAAGATCCTTCTATTCTAACTATGTTTGGTAAGTCTCCTAAAGCTGGTGGATATACTCCTGCAGAGATTGCTAAGAAGTATGACATTAATAAATACAAAGCTATAGTAGAAGATCCTGAAGCAGATGAAATATCAAAAGCTACAGCTCAATTGATGCTTACTAACTATCGTAAGAAGTTATCATCTTTAGCTCTTGTACAAGAAGAGATGAAAGGTTTTCCTCAAGGTATCCCATCTGTTGTAGAAGGAGCAAAAGATCAAATGCCAATTGCTGCATATGGTGGTTATATTCCTGAGTATCAGTTAGCTGGTCAAGTAGTAGATCCATTAAACCCTTATCAGATCTTTCCTCAAGCTGCTGAGTTAGCTCAACAACAAGCATTGTTACAAGATTTAGATAGACGCCAAGCTGCTTCTAAACCTACACGTGTTCCTGATGCTAATGAGATTACTGATCAAACTTTATCACCTAAATCATTAGCTGATGTTAATGATCCTGAATTTGCTAAGTACAAACAGCTATTAGAGAAATATGATACTAAACTTGTAAAAGGTTCTTATAATATTAACTCTATGTCAGCAGCTGATGCTAAAGATTTTGCTCGTTTATCTGGCAAGTTTGGCTTTAGCAGAAAAGATCCAAAGGGTGGTAAGATGTATAACGTTATTCAAAGCTCAACACCTGGTTTAACTTTCAAAGGAAGTAAAGGTAAGAAAGCTGGTTTCTTTGGTGGATATAGCCCAGATATGTATGAACGTAGATTAGTAGAAGATACGTTAGGAGAAGATGCTGTAAAGAATATGAGTGAATTAGATATTCGTAAAGCATACTTTAAAGAACTAGGCGTAGATGTATCTAACTTAAGTGATGAGCAACTAAAAAATAAGAAGAGTCTTTATGCTAACAAGAACTTTTTTGAAAAACAATTCTATCCTAAGTTTGCTGATAAGTTTGTTGGTGATCAATACCGTACTCAGTTAGGTGATGATATGATGATTGGTGCTGAGCATTATGATAGTTATCGTACTAAACCTAAAATGGTTCCTGGTAGATCTCCTATCGGTTATAAATGTACTGGTGTAGATGATGCTGGTAATCCTATGATTATTGAGTCATCTTATATGGATGCAGAGGCAATGGCTGCTGATGGAGCTGTAGGATCAAGACAAGCTGCAGCTATGCAGTGTGCTGGTAGTATTACGCCTAATAAAGTAAACCCTGGTAAAACTACTCCAACTAAAGCTGGTTTCTTAACACCTGATAAGTTAGCATTGTTAACAGCTGGATTAAATCCTCCACAAGCATATCTGCCTTCTGTAGCAGATTTACCATATAGACAAGGTGATCTAGCTTTAGAAGATTGGTTATCAAAAGCTCAGCAAAGACAGCAGACATATAACATTGCAGCTAATACTTTAGGTCAATACCAACCTGGTACAGCTATGGCTTCTAATCTTTCTTTCTTAGCAGGACAAACTGGTGAAGGGGTATCTCAAGATATTGCTCAAGTAGACTCTCGTAACGTAGATAGAGCTAATCAGTTTATGAATCAAGAGTTACAACGTAAAACAGCTAATGATGCATACAATGCTGCTGCTAGAGATAAACGTTGGGAAGGTTTTGTAACAACTAAACAAAACTTAGACAATGCTCGTAGAAAATACTTAACTGGTATTACACAAGCAGCTAATAATGCATTTGCTAATAGAATGTATTTAGACATGGTTAACAAGGTTAATCCTATTTACAACGTTGATCCTACAACTGGACTATCTTTCTTTAAAGAAGGATATGATGCTAGTAAGCTAGGAGCTCCAGGGTTTGCAACAGCTTCTTCTAACATAGGGCCAATGGCACAATTTCCTGCTTTAAAAAATCAGTATCTTCGTTTAGGAATGACTGAAGCTAACGCAGAGAAACAAGCTATTTCTCAGTTATCTGGTGGAAGAACTACTTACTCAGATACAGATAATGATGGTATTCCTAATACTACTAGAACTACAATGGCTCAACAAATGCCAGGTATGTATAGAAATGCATTTGGTTTTAATATAGGTGGAGTAGTTGGACCGTGGAGATAATCTTAATAATAATTGTAAACCTTAAAAGTTTAGTTCTAAACTTTAAAGATTTTTTTGTATATTTATAATGTAGTATATGGCAACCTACTTACCTAACGTAACTGACGTAATACCAGAGCCGGCTCTGTTTACACCCAACTTCTCCTTTTTAGATACAATGCTAAGAAGGAGACAGGGACTATATGAGCAAGGTTTTGCTCAAGTAAATAGTGCCTATAGTTTTGTAAACAGAGGCGTGACTAATCCTTATAGCGTTCAAGTTAGAGATACCTTTCTTAAACAAGCTCAAGATAATCTTAAAAATTTATCTTCTTTAGATTTATCACAACAGCAAAATGTTAAAACAGCTGCTGGTGTATTTGAACCTTTTGTAAAAAACCGTAGTGTTCTTGGTGATATGGCATTAACTGCACACTGGGATTCACAAGAAGGTATTGCAGAATCATTTAGATTAAAAGATGGCGGCAAAGAGTACAATGATGATAATATCAACTATGTACGCATGCAGAGACAAGCTTTTGCTAAAGATGATATCTCTACTGTAAATGACTACTATTCTAATAAAAGATCATTTACTCCATACTATGATTGGAATAAAGAAGTTCAAGATAAGATGAAAGACTTCAAACCTAGTTCTACTAAGGTTGAAAAAGTTAACGGTATGTACATGGTTACTACCAAAGATGCTTCTTATACAAAAGAGGAGATTAATAAATACTTAAGTGCTACTCTTTCTGATAAGGCTAAACAACAGATGCGTATTGAAGCAGCTGTAAGATATCCTGATCTTAATTCTGTTGCTGGTTTATACATAAACCAAGCTGGAGAAGACTTACCTTTAATTGATAGCAGACTTGGTCAAGTTAATGCTGCATTAAAAGGAGAGAAAGATGAAACCAAGCGTCAAGCTTTACAACAAGAAAGAGATTTCTATACAGAGAGAGCTAAAGAAATACGTGGTAATATTCAGAGTATTCAGCAAGGTGATGTTTCATTTCTTAAAAAGAATGCTCAGAAGTTAGCAGAAAATATATACATTGGTCAAACTGTTGGTCGTTTAGCTAATGGCTTCTCACATACAGACGTAGAACAAACTATTGGTTTTAACCAAGTGGCTATGATGTATGCTCGTATGGCTTTTGATAAAGAAGAAAACAGAAAGAATAGAGAAGCTAAAGAAGGTACAGTATTACCGATGTTACCTGTTAATAGAGAAGGAGAGAAAACTACAACTACATATGCTAGTTTAGATTCTAAAGTAAAAACTGCAGAGCAAGTAAAAAGATCTTCTTTCTTAGAACTAAAAGATTATATCGTTGCTACAGATAGAAGTCAAAAGTATGCAGGTAAGAACGGTGCTAGTTTAACACAAGATGATGTTGACTCTTGGATAAATAGTCACCCTAATCATCCTAAAGCTCTTTCATTTGTTAACGCAGCTAGAGGAGTAGAAACTGCTAAGCAGTGGAAAGATAACTGGAATAAAGATGCTGAAAAATTTGCTCAACAAGAGATGGGTTCAGACTATGATCTTTTATTACAGTATCGTCAACAAAAAGATAAAGTTCTTTCTAGTGGCGGTGGTACTAAAGTAGAATGGGACGCTGTTAGAAAAACTTTTGTAAAGACAATGCCATCACTAACTCCAAATGGTCAGCCAATTAAAATGGATGTTGGTAAGAACTATTATGAGTCTTCTCCTACTGGAGGTTCTCGTGCTAATTATGATTTAAAAACATTGCAATATACTTCTGGTATTATTGCTGGTAGTCAAACAGGTATTAATGGTGCAGCATTAGAAAAGAAATATGCTGAGATTAAAGAGAAGTTTAATAGTGAGCGTAATACTGTAACGTCTGTAAACAAGCAAGGTTTTACTTTAAGTATTAATGATCCAAGATCTAAAAGTACTAAAGGATATCTTGAAGCTCTTACTGGGTTAGAAGGTAAAGTGTCAGGTATTTCCTGGTTCCCATCAGCTACTGGATATGAGATTGAGTTTAAACTAGATGATGCTAACGCTACTAATCCTGTAGATAGAAATACCGTAAAGGAATCTTTGATTGCTAGATTAGGTACACAGGATGTTAAATACAACGAAAAAACTGATATGTTTACAGTAGGTAAGATAGCTCCTACTATTGCTCCTAGACTAGATCCATTTAATGGAATCAATCCTTTACATAGAGATATATTAGCTGGTCTTGAAGTATATAATGGTACACCTGGTTCTCAAAGAACTAGTGTAGATTTTAATATTTCTGGAAAAGCAGGAATGCCTACATTCTTTATTAAAAAATTATATGGTAACACACCAGAAAGTCATAGCTACATTTTACATGTTAATGGTAAACCTGTAGACTATCCTTTTGGATCAACGTTACAAGCTTACTCTACTGCTACTGCATTATCTAATAATCCAGACGCATTAGGTACTATATTAAACGCAAAATAATAACTCTGTACTTTTATGGCTGAAAATCTTTTTGAGCAAGACTATTTATCCAACCTACCTGAAAATGCAATTGAAGGTGTGCCTAGTACAGAAGAGATGCCAGTTTATGACACTCCTGTAGAGGCACCTAGTCCTATTGATCAACCTGAGCAACAGATTGCTGCTGGTCAAGAACCTCCAAGATCTAAATATAAATCTTACGATGATGCTCTTAATGCTGTTATTGTACAGGGTAATAGAGCATTTCCTCTTGCTAAAGAATCATGGGTAGACCCTAAAGTTGTACCATATGAAACTGCTAGAAAGTATGAGGATACTAAGTATGGCTATATTTATGGTGTAGATAATGATGACTTCTATGGTCAACAAGAAGGAGCGTTTAAAACATTTGGTAAAGGTTTAGGTAGACTTGGTCTTGGTATTGCTACTAAGACTGGTGAAGGTATTGGCTATATTGGTGGCTTACTTGACTCAGACAACTGGGATGCAGATATTATTACTAAGGCTTCAGATAATGGCTTTTCAGAAATATTTAGAAATATTGATGATAAAGCTAAAAATGATTGGTTGCCAACATATCAAGAAGCTGCAGATAGAGATAAAGGTTTTTGGTCAAAAGCATTTACAGATGGTGATTTCTGGATGACAGATGCTGTAGATGGTTTAGCATTCCTTGCATCAGCGTGGATTCCTGGTCTTGCATTAAGTAAGTTACAGTTAGGAGCTAACTTAGCTAGACTTGCTTCTGGTATGCGTGTAGGTGTTGGAGCTGCAGAAGCTGCTATTGAAGGAGCTGGTGCTGCTGTAAACTATACTAAGAGTGCTGCTAATGCATTTAGTAAGTTAGACAAGTTTAATGCTTGGGCTTTAGCTACTTCTTCAGAATCTATGTATGAAGCTAAAGCTGTTAAAGATAAAGTGATGGAATCTTTATCTTATGACGAGTTTGGTAGAACAAGATATAAAGAAGACGGTACTCCTTATACAGAAGAAGAGAAGAAGCGTATATCAGGAGCTGCTGCTCAAAATACTTTCTTAATGAACGCAGCTTTATTAGCTGCAACCAATGCTATTGAACTTAAATGGTTAGGTCAAGCATTTGGTAAAGCTCCTGGTGTAGCTGGTGCCGTAACAGGTGCTGCTCAGTTTGGAGAAAGCATGGGAGTAAGAACTGCTACATCAGGTATTGAGCGTTTCCTTAACTCTAAGAAAGGTGCATTTATAAGTGGCATTGGTCAAGGTGTTCTTGCTGAAGGATACGTAGAAGAGAACGGTCAATTGGCTATTCAGAGAATTAATGAAGCATACGGAACAAGTGGACGTATGGCTGATTTATCTAATACCAGTGAAGTGTTTAAACAATACTTCAAACAAACTGGAGATGCTTTAATGGGTAAAGATACAGAAGCATCTATTAGTATTGGTATAGGTGGTATCTTAGGAGGCATTGGTGCCGGTGTTGGTGGAGTGAGACAGTTTGGTCGTGATCAAGCCGCAACTCAAGCTGCAGTTGAAATGTACAATGCTGCTCAAGAGAATTGGCTTAAGTTTGGTAATATCTATAAAACCAAGTTAGTAGATAGTACTGATGCTGAAGGCAATCCTGTAAAAGTAGAAAAGGTAGTTTATGATGATAACAATCAACCAGTTCTTGATGAAAAAAGAATTGCTGCTGTTACATCATCATTTAGAGCTGTTAACTCTGCATTAGAAGAGTCTACTAAAGTAGATGATAAGTTTAAGAAAGATGCATTAAGAGATACAGCATTTGCACAATTTGTTATAGCACATATTAACGCTGGTGTAGAAGGAACTATTGATCAGAAGTTAGATGCTGTTAGAAAGTCTGATCCGGAACAAATTGCTAAATTAGGTTTTGTATTAGGTGAAGACATTGATACTCAGATCAATAGATACAAAGGACTAGCCGCTTCTATCATTAAACAGAACAAGTTAATGAATGCTGATATCATGTATGATGGTACTCAGGATGATGTAGCTCGTAAAAATAAGATGGTTAACATGGCAGCTGAACAAGCAGCTTATAAGACTATTCTAAATGACCTGTTAACAGAAGTAACTGAAGTTAAGAATGATTTACTATCTACTGAAAACTCTTCGTTATCAGATGGTATTGTAGAACAACTTAATGAATATCAGTATAGAATTAAATCTCAAGAAGAAGTTATTGCAGCTATGCAGAAGAAAGGGTTTGTCACAAACCTTGAAACTGTAGCTCAAGAAGTTCTTGATGGTTTAAAGAAAAGCTTTGACAAGCTTCAAAAAGATAATGAGACAACTATTGCTACTCTTGAAAAAGATGATAATGGTTTCTACAAATATGAAAAAGAAGATCGTAATCAACCTGGTGTTTCTGATAATCTAAATAAGAAGATCAAACTTAAAGGTGAATTACAGAATCATATTAAAGGTATTGGTTTAGAGTGGGCTAAGTATGCAGATACTATTAACGGTAAGGAGAACTTCTTACAGTCTTTATCTGATGAGATGCTATCTGTAGTAGATAGTCAACTTAAAGCTGAAGCTGCTAAATCTAAACCTCCAGTTGCTATAGCTCCTACACAATCAAAACTTTCTGTTACATATAAGACAGAAGATGATGTAGAGAATACTACAGAGTTTGTAACTGGTGATATTTATAATTTAACAGATACTGATAGCGGAGAAGTAAGCAAGCTTGAAGTAATGGCTGTCAATGAAGAAGATAGTAGTGTTACCATTAAGATTAATGATGGTGATCCTGCTGTAATTGATGCAGAAGAGCTAGCTACTACTTTAGCTAATGAAGGTTGGACAAAACAAGCTGTAAAAAAGACTCGTAAAAAAGCTGTTAAGAAAGACGTAGATGAAGATGGTCAAGAAGAAACAGAAGATTTAGAAGATAATGAAACCGTTACAACGTTTAGTAAAACTAACAAGCTTCCTAAGTTTGAAGAAGTAGGCTTTAATAAAACGTTTGGTCGTCAATACTTAGATGAAGAAGATACTGTTCCTAATGAAGAGAATGGTACAGATAGATTCTTTAGATTCACTGCTAAGTTTAACTTAGCTAGAAGAGGTTATGCTCTTCAAGTAATTACTTCAGAGAACGATACGTTTGGTATCCGTGATACTGAGTTTAATGCTAATGATATCAAAGTTGTAGTTGTTAAGAAACAACCTCAAGCAGATGGTAGTGTTAAGTATGCATATGTAAATGTTGACAATGAGTTTATTCCTGAAGGAGAGCAAACTAAAGATAATATCATCTATCGTTCACTAGCTGGTATTGATAGCTGGACAGTTGAGCGTGTAAGAAGAGAATATACTGTAGATTCTGAAACTACAGATGAAGAGATCCAAGAAGCTATTGATGCTGAGAAAGCTTATCAAAAAACTTTATTAGATAACACTAAAGATGGTGGTAACGTATACTTAGATGTAGTTACTGCTATGCCAGGTATTCAAAGAATTGAGTACACATCTGCAGTAGGAGAAGACGGCAAGCGTCAACTATCTAAAGCAGAAGTAGAAGGTCGTGTCATTACTAACAATCCAGATTTTACTGATTTAAGAAGTGCAAGTAATCCAGACGTAAATATTGGTCTGAGAGTTTCTACTGGTCGTGGTGTTGTAATGGCGGGCGTTCAAGCAGGTCGTGTGGTTATGCAAGAATACACCATGGAGAACGGTAAGAAGATCTATGGAGATAAAGTAATTCGTGTATTTAACCGTGACTTAACTGATATAGAAAAAGATAACCTTATCAAAGCATTTGTAAGACTATCTGAACTATATGTACAGAAGTATGGATACAATGCTGCTTCTGGTAAAAAGAAAAGAAAACCTTTATCTACAGCTGACCAAGCTGAGATGAGTATCATTGAAGATTACTTAAAGCATATCTTAAACTGGAGCCGTCCTGTAAAAGGAAAGGTTTCAGATAAATACTTCTGGGTACAGAGTGGTCTTCATAGAGGTAACCTTGTTATTCCTTTTACTAAAGAGGATATTCTTAAGAATAGAGATAAGTTAGTTAAAGGTGTAACTCACCACGTTAACAATAAAGCTTTACAAGATAATGATAGCTTTACAACTATTAAGTTTGTAAAGGGTAAGGCTGTATTAGATAAATCTTACGATACGTATGAAGAATACTTATTAGCTAAGAGAGAAGATGGTGCAACACCTCCAGTTTATTCTTCATTACCATTATATGATTCTAATACTCCTCAGCGTACTCAGGTTCAGATTATCTGGAAAGATCCATCTTTAGTTGAGCCAGAAGCTGAAGAAGAAGTAAAAGCATCTAAGAAGAAGCCTATTGCTAAGATCAAAGGTTCTTCTGAATTAATGGATGATAAGATTGATGAGTTCTTAAATGGTGAGCGTACTAAGATAGAAGTTAATGGTGTTACTGTCAGCTACGAAATGGAGGGTGGTGGTATTATTATTAAAGTTCAGAAAGAAAAAAACATTAAAAAGTCTAAACCTTTTGCATCACAAAAGGAAATAGCTGATAATAGAAGTGAAATTCTTAAGAGTATTACTCAAGCAACTGGATACATATATGGTGCAAACCGTGGATTAAAACAACTTATTGCTCAAGTTACACAAAAAGCTGCTGAAGCTAAAGTTACTAAAGCACCAACTACTGCTGTAACTCCTCAAGTTGCTAAGCCTGTAATTAATGTATACTGGAATGGTCCAGAAAATGAAACTAATACTAGAGAACTTTCTAATTTAGCTCCTCGTAAATTTGGATGGAATGGTAATGAATATGGAAGTGTAGAACATGCTTACCAATCTAATAAGTCTGGTACATTTGATGAAGCAACATATGATAAATATCTTAAAGTTGATGGATTTGGTACTAAGATTAGAGGTAAAGCTGTAAAGAAAGGATTTGATAACTTACAACTAATGAGAGAGTTAGTTGTAGAATCATTTAAGCAAAACCCAGATAAAGCTCAATTACTATTAAAGTATAGTGACTTTACTCATACTACTAAAGAAGTGATTGATGAAGCTTTCTTAGAAGGCTTAAGACTTGCTCAAAAGAATGCAGAAGCTGGTGTTGTTACTCAAACCCCAACAGAAGTTACTGTTGTACAAGACGGTCCATTCTTTAGTGTAGAAGAAGCTGTAGCAAACGCTGTACCTGAAAATGGTAAGCTATCTGCTGTAGTATCTCAGATGAATGTTAAGACTAAGGAAGTAGTTAAGTTAGCAGAAGCTACTATACCTATTCCTTCTGGTAACATAAATGCAGCTAAAGCATTGTTAACCAAGGCTTTAATTGCACAGCTGGATATTGATTCTGAAGAACCTCCTTTCCGTTTAGATATTGGAGAGATGGAAGCTACTGAAGACTTTGGTAAGCTTGCTAAGTTTATGAAAGAAGTGTTACCTATGTTCCCTGTAAAAAAGGTGGGTCACTTAATTCATGGTAAAGGTTTAGGAGCGTTTATGAGAGGAGCATTACATATCTATGAGAATGCTACTATTGGTACTGGTTTCCACGAAGCCTTTGAAGCTGTATGGGCTTCATTCTTAACACAAGATGAGAAGCTTGATTTAGCTAATGAGTTTAAAGCTCGTGAAGGATCATTCTATAATAAGTTTACTAAAGAGACAAAGCCTTATTCAGAAGCTAGCATGTACGATGTACGTGAGATGTTAGCAGAAGAGTTCCGTGATTATATCCTTTTAGATAGATCTATTGGTAACAAGATTGCTAACTTCTTTAAGAACTTATGGAAAGCTATCCAGGCTTTATTTAATATTACTCCTAAAGAAAAAGCTGAGATGAATAGCATCATTAATGATCTATTCAAGAAGATTGGAACTGGTGGATTTAAAAATGCTAGATTTATCAAAGATCGTTTGGCTTCTGGTATAGCTTACAAGGCTGTAGCAGACTTAACTCAAAAGGATACTGCTGATCTATTAGAAGGATTGAACTACTACTTCTTTACTGAGTTATTCAAACAAGGAAATAATATAGATAGCATCTTAGGAAGCTTAGACAAGAAACAGTCTAATGCTTTATTAAATGATTTATGGAATAAGTCTGTAGAGCAAGTATCTAATAACTTGTCTTTGATTAGTCCAAAGATTAACTCTACACTTAATGCTAACATAGATGAGTTCTACAGAGAATTCAAAAAGAACTTAGATCGTTACGGTGTAATCTTCTCTGAAATAGAAGAAGACGAGAATAATGTTACAGATACTTTAGGTATTAGAGACGCTATTACAATTGATCCTAGAAGCATGACGTCTACAAACGTTATGTTATTACTTGCTTCTTTACCACAGACTACTGTAACAAGAGGTAAAACTGTCCTTGTAAAGAACGATCTTAACCAACCACGTTTAGTTAATACAGATAGAGTACATACAACCCTACTTAATGAACTTAGTAACGTAGTAAGTATTGTAGATAAAGACGGTGTTCGTAAAAATACTTTAGATCTAATGATGGAAAAATTAGATAAGAAGTACAAAACTGCGGACAATAATTATCGTGAGAACTATGGTTGGGTACGTAACTTAAAGCTACGTCTTAAGTATGAGAACAATTTAGGAATTAAAATACCAGCTTCTACATTAAACAAAGAAGATGTTTTATTAAGAGTTTCATTTACTAAGAGTTTTAGCAATGCTAGATTCTCTCCAGAGAAACTTATTGTTTCTGATGAAGGATACATCTACAACACTAATCCACTTATTAATGTAAACGAGGATAGAATTCGTAATGAGTGGGCTAATAACTTAAAGGTAGCTGTTCAAAACAAACAGACTAACTTAGTTAAGATTGATAGCTCTGGTCGTATGATGATCAATAGAAAGTCTGATGACTATATTGATTTAATGGATGAGGCTAAAGCAAGAAGTACGTATGACTTAGCTACAGCATTAAACGCACTTAGTGTATTAGGTATTGAGTTTACTGCTGACTTAAATGAGTTAGCACAGTTTGAGAATAGTATTCGTGAGCAAACTCTTCAGATCCTAGACGTAATGAAGTCAGGAGAGATAGATGATATTGCTGATCTATTTGGTAGAAACATAGTAGGTGGTAGAATTAACACACTTATTGCTATTGAGTCTAAGTATAGTAGTGAAGATAACATATTAAGTTATAACAATGCAGAGGGTCAGCAACAATTTAGTGTTGGTCAACCTTCATTGTTAAGTAACATGATTAACATTTTGAATACAGTTAACTCACAAGAGGAGCTTATTCAAACTGCACCATGGTTAGGATTTGAAAAGGAAGGTGATGTAGTATTTAATGCTTACCAAACTAACTCTGAGCTTTTAAGAAAAGGTGGACGTTTATTTGATATCAACGGAAAGCGTAAGAATAATACAGAAATTAGCTACCATGTTATTTCTGGTTTAGGTATTACAGAAGTTGATGGTAATAATACAGCTAAACTTCAGTTCCCTGAGCGTGTAGCTAATAAGATTCACTATCTATTAAATAACATTGTATTTTCTAATATTAATTCAGACAAGAGTACAGAATACGGTATTGGAATTCCTGGTAAGCTTATGGTAAGCAGAAGGGATGTTCAGAAAATGATGACTACAGAAGACAAGAGTATTGTGGACATGTACGTAAATCATTTATATGATGAGATGTATGCTGCTGTTATACAAGATTATAGTCCTGTAGATATTCAATACTACCGTGATGGTGTATTTAACTTAGGTCACTTCAGAGACATCATTGGTAAAGACATGATTGCTAAGTTCAATCAAGAAGTTATTGCTAATAATATGGACTTTGAAGAGTTCATTGAAAAGTTCATTGAAGAGAACAGAGAGTTGATTGAAGATAAGATTACTACTTACATCAACAATAAGATTGAAGATACAGTTGCTTTCTTAAAAGACTTAGACTTGTTTATCAAGCCTGATACCTTTAAGAGTGACTTATATATTACAGATGCTATTGATAATGATGGTTTAGATGAGATGTTAGGTATTAAAGATACTCAAACATTAAACTATAAAGCTGGAGGATATGATTCTGAACTAAAGAGTCGTAGTGGTTATACAGAAGATAATCTTAGAACTATTGCTGCTATTCTTGCATTAAATGAAGAATTACTTTTAACAGAGCAGCATAAGTTGATCTATGGTCACCCTGCTTTATATAAAGACTTACCTAAGCGTGCCAATGGTGCTACTTCTACTAAAGAAGCTTTTGTAGAAGACAGTGATGTTGTAGCTTGGATGGATGATAATATGGTACGTAATGATGGTAAACTTCGTTCAGAAGAGACACATCAGACTATCAAGAACATATCATTTAAAGATATGGATGTAGTTAGTGCATTCTATAATGATATTGCACAGAGTACATATGCTGAGATGATTACTTCTGGTATTACCAAAGAAGCAGCAGAGAAAAAGATTGGTGCTAGATTTAACGAGCAAGGTCAGATCTCTGGATTGATTCTAAATAAGAAGAAAGAGTTCACAGGTATGATTAAAGCATACATGAACTTAAATGAAGCTGATGCTATGGCTATGGGTTTACCAGACGTAATTAGAGATATTCTATTTATGAGCGGTAAGTTTACTAGTCAACGTGAAGCTCAATGGGATTATGAGATTGCTTATGAGACTTTAGTTCGTTCTGGAGCTATGCCTAACGCTAAAGGTGAAACTATTAAAAAGTCAGATCCTCGTTACAAATCTGCTAATAAAGCTCAGATAGAAGCTGCTAAAGAAACATATGATAAAGGAAATCCAGGATATGTATTTGAGGTGTTAAAACCACAGTACTTTGGATATGCTCAAACAGATAATGTAACTCACCCAGTATTCTTAAAGCACGCTTTACAACCTAAGTTCTATCGTCATGTAGAAGGTAATCAGTTTGAGAAGCTTTACATAGCTGCTCAGAAAGATAAAGTGGATGTAATTGGTTTTGAATCAGGAGAGAAAGTAGGTAACGTAACTACTGCAGATGGAAACTTCTTGCCAATTTATAATGAGGCTGGAGAGATTAATATTGTAACATCAGATAAAGGATATCAGTTACCAACTGATTTACCACGTCAGAGTCTATATAGTAGATTCTACGGAATTCAGGTTGAGCAATCTAGTAAGCCTAAGAAGTTTGTTGTAAAAGGAACTCAGATTACTAAACAAGTAATGAGTAACTTCTATGAGAATGGTGCTCCTATTACTGAAACAATTGGTAGTCTTATCCAAGAGTACAATGAAACTCTTCGTGAGATGATGAGACTTGGTAAAGAAGAACTTCTTAAAGAACTTGGTCTTGAGAAAAAAGGTGACTTCCAGTATGAAGCTAAAGACATCTCTAGACTTGTTAAGATCTTAAGAAGAGAAGCTGAGAGCAGAGACTTACCAGATAACATGATTAATGCTATCAACTACATTGTAAATGAAGATGATACACAATCATTAGAGTATGAGTTTGATACTTTAATTAACCGTGATAAGATAGATAATATTCTTAACTCAATTGTGGATAGTAGAGTTATCTCTCAGAAGATGGGTGGTAAGTCTTCACCACAAGTTGCTAGCACTACTTATGAAGCTGCTCCAAGAAACTATGTCTATCTTAAAGATGGTGTTTACAAGAGACTTACTAAATCAGAACTTAAAGGATTAACAGAAGAAGAGAAAGCATCTATTCGTATGCAGTCTTCAGATCTCAAGTTTTATCACTCTAAAGATGGTAAGATTCGAGGTGTAGAGATGTATATCACATGGCCTTTCACTGAAGTTACTCCAGAAGAATTAGGATTAAAATTAGTAAATGGTGTTTACTTAATGCCAGAAGGTGGTATCAAAGGTATTGATAATGAGCTACTTAAAGCCATTGGTTTCCGTATCCCTACACAGGGTATGAACTCAATTGAAAGTATTATTATCAAAGGGTTTACTCCTGCTACAAATGGTGATATGATTGTAGTTCCCTCTGAGATTGTTGGTAAAGCAGGATCTGACTTTGATATAGATAAGCTTAACATCTATTTAGGTAACTACTTTGTAGATGTTATTGGTAAAGATTACTCAGGTAAAGACTTTAGAGATTTCATGATTAATGATATGATCTCTTCTGGAGCTGATCAAACATATACAGATAATGTAATGAACGTTATCACACCAGAGCAGTTCAATCAGATCAATGAATCTACATATACAGATAGAGGTAAGATTGTCAAAGGAGCTAAAACTAGCTTAAGTGACATTAGTGCTTCTAAAGAAACACAAGAAGACTTAGCATTTATTAAGGCTAGCCTTACTAGATATAATGCTTCTGTAAAAGGACAAAAAGCTATTCGTTACATCAAGCCTACACTTGGTACTAAAGAAAGCTTACAGAATAAGTTAATTAACATCATGTCTGATCTTATTCTTAGTCCTGAGAACTATGCTCAGCTTGTAGCTCCAAATACAACAGATACTCTTAAAGATCTTGCAGAAGAAATTAAGGGATGGAAAGTTGATGCTGGTACTAAACAACTAGAAGATGAGAAGTCTCCTACATACTTAAGAACATTTATTGGATCTAATAGTATTCGTGAGCGTTACTTAACAGCTAAGAGAATGGTGGGTATTGCAGCATTGCACTCTACATTCCATGTAATGTCTCAGGTTAGTGGTCTTAAGTTAAATAATAGATATAGCTCTAAGAGTATCTACTACTTAAATGCTAAGGGTGAAGATACTAAAACAGTAAACATCAAACTTGCCCATCATGGTAGAGATGAGAATGGTCTATACTCAATTGGTCATAGACTAGATAAAGCAGGTGCATTTATTAGTGAACTTATCTCACAAGCCTTATCTGGCTTTGTGGATGGTGCTAAAGATCCATTTGTATTTGACTTAAACTTCTCATTGAATACAGCTAATACTTGGTTTTACTTACAACACCATGGTGTACCAGTAGATGAGGTAGCTTATTTCTTTGGTCAACCTGTATTAGATAGTTTATTTAAAGAGACATCTAAGAATAGATCATCATTTAAAGTTATTAACGGTGAGAACTTAACTAGAAAAGAATTATTCTATAAGGTTATTGCACCTTATTATAATAAAGTAGTAGGTGGTGATTTACAGGCAATGCTTGCTGGAGCTTCTAAGTCAAGTGGAGCTCAAGCTTCTGCTTTAGAATCAATTTTGTTAACTGAGCTTAATGAGATTAGAGATAGTGTTGAGAAATTTGATAGCAAAGAATTAATTAAAGCTATTAAAGATGGTAGTAATGCTGACCCAAGATTACAGATTGCTGTAATAATGGACTATGTAGAGTATGAAGCACAAGCTAGATTGATGTCTAACTTCATGCAAGCTATTGGCTATGATACCAATAAGACTAAAACTGTACAAGAAAACATGTTACAGATTGGTCGTTGGGAAAGATCTAAACAAGAGAACTTTGTTAATAATCCAGAAGCTATTCTTGAGACTACTTTCTTAGGAGAGATGAAGGAGCAAAAAGAAGATATCTTCAGCATGTTTAGAAACTTCTTTATTACATTGTCTCCTGAGATCCAAGAGGTATTCCAACCATTGTACGATAAAATAGATAATCCAGAGTTCTTTATTATGAAGGATGATGCTATTAACTTGATTAATAGATACCAAAACTTTGTGATTGCTTACTTACTTCATACTACACCGTATATGAATGCTGAAGGAAAGCAAGAAACATTAAATACCTTATATCAAGATTTGTTTACTGGAGAGAATTCTTTTGCTGGTACATTATACAAGTATAAGAATTCAGAAGATCCAAATATCTCTGACAACTTGATTATCAAGGAGTTAGTACCGTTGATGACAGATGATGCTACTAAGACAGATAACATCATGTTATTTAGAAATAAGATGGATACTTTCCAAATAAACAATGTCATAGAAGCTTATAACAACTTAAGAAGTTATGGTGAGAAAACAGCTGATGATAAGCTAGTAAAATTTGCTGACGACCTAGCTAAATTTAGTATATTGCAGTCAGGTTTACAAAGTAGTTTCATTGACTATAAGAAGGTATTGAGTACTGAGATTTACTCTGAGCTTGTGAAGACAATCTTAGATAGATTTAAGTTAGACCCATCTATATCAGTAGATCAAGTATGGAGATCTTTCCATAAGAACAACTGGTATAATAGATCAATTGTGACTAAAGCACCAGCTTGGTTGAGGATTAAAAATGGTCAGTTAGCTGTTAGTCCTAATAGTTCTATCATTCTTAATGACTATTTAATTAAATACGTACGTGATCCTAAGATCAGTAAAGAAGAATTAAAAAAGATGAAGAAAGATAAGAGCTTAGCTCAAGCTTTCCAACCAATATTATTCGAGAAGACTGAACAAAAAGATAAAAAAGGAAAGATTATATATATTGCTACTGGTAAAGCTGGAAACAGAAACCGTATGCTTGAGATCTATAAAGATGATCAAGAGTCTATCTTACCAGGTAATATAATGCAATTAGAAACACAAGCTGCATTAAGTGCATCTGAAGGATATGTATCTGCTAAAGACTTGATGAGACAACCAGGGTTTATTAAAGCTATGGGTGAGTTAGCAGGTGAGAAGACTCAGAACAACGGTCTAAAAGCTCTAGCTGAGAATGCTTTAAAAAGCTTGAATGAAAGTAAGGAAGTAGATGATACTATCTCTAAAAAAGAGGATGAATCTGTTAAATGTAATAAAAAAGGTAAATAACTATGGGTTGTAGTATAATTCGTAATCCTGAGACTAAACAAATAGAAAGAGTATTAGCCCCTAACGGGAAAGAGTCTAGACTCTATGAAGATATTCTTTCTATTATGGGACCTGAAGCTAAAGAGAAATCTCTTAAGTTTTGGGCACAAGTGTATACCACTAAGTTTAAAGACTGGTTTGGTGATTGGGAAAGACTTGAGCGTATTAGACGTGAAGACCCTGGTATGGATGCCGGTACATTTGAAACTGTTAATGCATTTGTATCTAAAGATATAGATGAGAACGGTGAACCTAAAATCTTAAATGGTTTATTTACAGATAGAAACGGTAACGTTAGATTGTTCTATAATGCTTTAGAAACAAACGATCAGTTATTAAACGAGGATTACTTATTTAATACTCCATTTACTACAGAGATTCGTGAGCTTGAAGAAGACTCAGAAGCTTTCTTTAGACGTAATCGTGAGCTTGCATCTATTGGTAGCCCTCAACAATATTCAGAGTATCTTAATACTGTGTTTCCTGGTAGTAGGATAAAGAGTATTGTATATCATGGTACTTTCTTAAAAGACTTAATTAAAGACGGATTCAAAGGATACGTTACTTACTTTAGTACTTCTAAGAAATACTCAGATCAATTTAGTTTTGGTAAAGATAAAAACATAATCAGAGCTGTTGTAAATATTCAAAATCCATACACTGCTCCATCAGAGATTGCTGATGTACCAGAAGAGGTACATGATACAGATGCTTTTACTGCTCCTAGAGTAGTGAAATCTAGAAACTCTGGATATGATTCAGTTGTTGGTAAAGATGCTGGTCAAGAAAAAGGTGACACTATTGCTGTGTTCGAACCAGAACAGATTCTTGTATTAGGCTCTAAACAAGATATTGAAGGCTTTAGAAGATTTGTATCTCCATCTTTAACTGCAAAAGATATTGAAGAAGGTACAAGACCAGAGGATGTTAAGAATAAGATTACCAAATTCTTAGAAAAGATTGGTGTAGCTATTCAGTCTGTAGATGTAATCAGAGATGCTCAAGGTAATATTGTAAAAGATGCAGCTGCTAAGGCTAGCATGTTAAATAAAATTATTCAGGTAGTAGATGGTTTAGAATCACTAGATACACTTCCTGAAGAAGCAGCTCACTTTTTTGTAGAGATGTTAGGCCCAGGTCATCCTTTGTACAAAGAGATGGTATCTAGAATTACTGGATATAAGGTTTATACACAAACTGTAGAACAGTATAAAAACAAAGCTGCGTACCGTAATGCTGATGGTACTATAAACTTTGATAAGATTAAGAAAGAGGCTATTGGTCAAGTGATAGCTGAACATATTCTTAAGATGCAAACTGGCAATGAGACTCAAGAACGTATGAACTTCTTGATGAGTTGGTGGACCAAGCTTTGGGACTTTGTTAAAGAGATCTTTAATAAGTCTGAAGACAATCCATTTGAAACAGCTGCAGAAAATATCTTAGATGGTAATACTGAGTTCTTAGATACAGATATTCAGTTAGACGAAGAGTATTATCAGTTAGTAGATCCTACTCAAGGATTAAAGATGGATCAGACTAATATTGAATTAGATAATAGTATTGATCCAAGAACTGGTCAAAAGAGACACATTTATAAATACAAAGGTGAGAATGCTAAAGGGTCGGTTACTTCTACATATGTAGATAGATGGCTTAAGAAGATATTTAGATCTGACCAAAGATCAGAAAAACAAAAGCTTATTGATTTAAATAAAGCTGAGTTTGGTGATGTAATCCATGAGCAGATTCAAAACATTGTTAATAGCTGGACTTATGATGATGGTAGCAAGCGTGACGTACAAGGTCCTATAGATGTTATTCTTCCAAATGCAGTGTACACAAGATTGAATACTTACATTCAATCAGTAATGGCTCAGTATGAACCAGGTACAACATTTATGGCAGAGGTTAAAGTATTTGATCAGAAAGCTAAGATTGGTGGTAGTATTGACTTAGTTGTTATCCAACCTAATGGTGTTGTAGATATCTATGACTGGAAATCACAAGAAGTAGGTAAGACACAAACTGACTTAAAGACCTACAAAGAAACCATGTATCGTATACAGCTAGAGAACTATCGTAAGATATTACAGCTGCAGTACGGATTCCAAAAGTTTGGAAAGCTTCGTGCTATTCCTATGAGAACTAGGTTTACTACAAAGAATGGACAGATTGATAGCATTAAAGAATTAGAGGTTGGTAATATTGATCCTACTTTAATTCCAGATGAGAAAAGTTACTTGTTACCTGTTACTCTTCGTACAGAAAGTACCGGAGATACTCAAATGGATAATCTATTAGAAAAGCTTAATGGTATCTATGACAAGATTGACAAGACAAGATACACTAAAGAAGAGCTTTATAAGAAACGTGAGGAGTTAGCTCAGCTTAGAGTTGCTATTAGAGATCTACAGCTTAAGAATAAAGTAGATCGTTTAGTAGAACTAGGTCTTTTAGAGTATAAGAAGTATGCTGAGATGCTTGATAATAAAACACTAAGCGGTAAAGAGCTTCAGGATGCTATTAAGATCTTACAAGTATTTGGTGAGTCAGGTGTATTGCTTTATGATTTAAGAGAACAATACTTTAACGTAGCACAAAACAGTAAAAAGAAAGGTGCTATAGCTGAGTATGAAGATCTTAATAAAAGATTCTTGACTATGACATCAAGAGTAACTAAGCTTATTGCTGACTTAGATGTTTATAGAAAAGAACAAGTAGACAACTTGGCTAAGAAGAATGGTATATTTAATATCCTAGATGCTGAAGCACCTCTTAGTACATATAGAGGTTTACTTAGTGCGTTAAGTAATATACCACAAAGAAGCTTTAGATTATTCTCTAAGATATTACGTGTAGTTCAGAATAACAGAGATGCTAAGTTTGATTCTACAGCAGCTAAAATGGTTCTTCTAAAAAAGAAGTTTTTAACATGGGCTAGTGCTAGAGGGATATCTGCAGATAAAGCCATGGAAATGATTCTTCAGATAGATGAGAAAGGTAACTGGAATGGTAACTTCTTAAATAAATATAAGTCAGAGTTCAGAGAACAAAAGAACAAAGCCATATTATCTGGTAACAGTAAGTGGATTGTAGATAATATGAACTATGATAAAGAGAAATATGAGGCTGCAGAAAAAAGAACTATAGAAAACTTCAGAAGTGTTGGTTATGCTTTAGATGAAGAAGCTAATGAGAAGATAGTACAAAAGAAGATTAAAGAGTGGGCTCTTAATCATAAGGTTGTTAATGATAACGGAACTGTTAACGTTAAAGCTTTGCTTAATCCTACTAATGGTTTCTTAGTACCAGCTGATCAATGGCTTACAGATAAATGGTTAAACTTACAAAAGCCTGAAAACCAAGCACTTAAAGATGTATATGATTTCTTCCAAACATTAATAGATGAGGCAGAAGACTTAGGTATGTTAGACAAGAAGTCTAAAAACTTTATACCGTCTGTATTTGCTTCTAAGATTGATCAGTTTGCATTTGGTGATGTAAGAAATCTATTCTCTACTAAAGGGGTATTTGAAAATCTACAAGTAGATGCAGGTAATACTTATACACCAGAGATTGATCCAACTGATGGTACTATCATTAATCGTATTCCTGTATACTTTACTTCAGACATTGGCGTAAAGAATGAAGAAACAGGAGATGTAGACTACTCTAAAAAGTCTAGAGACTTATTTAAAGTGTTTGCTGTATGGTCAGCTCATATGTATAACTATGAGGCTATGCATAACATTGAAGACTCTTCTCAAATGTTATTAGATGTAGAGCGTAATAAGCGTAGTTTAGTTACAGATCAGTTTGGTAATGTCAAGATAGAAAATGGTAAAGCTAAGTCTGCAGATAATAATGACAGAAATGCTAAAATCTTTGAAGAGTTTGTAAACTTCTATTTATATGACAGAGTTGGTGGTAAGTTTAACGATGCCAAACTTACAATACTAAATAAAGAATACTCATTATTAAAGACAGGACAAGCTGCTATGAGATTCTTTAGTCTTAAGACGTTAGCATTAAGTCCATTGTCTGGTACAGCACAGTTTGTTGGTGGTACAGGTAATGCTTTGTTCATGGCTCAGAAAGGTATTTACTTTACTAATAAGACATGGGCTAAAGCTATGTACACTGCATCAGGAAGTAAGAAAGCCTGGGCTGCATTGAAGTATATGAATGTACTTGGTGAAGGTAATACAAATGTTATGATAGAAGAGCTTAGCTTATCTGCAACTAACAGAGTATTGACTACAGAAAATGCATACATCATGATGCGTATGGGTGATAAAGCTGTACAGTATCCGGTAGCTATTGCTATGATGATGGAGCATATGGTACAAGATGGTAAGATTGTTAGTATACAGCAGTTTGTAAAAGCTAAGTATAACTACAATACAGAGTTTTATAACTTACCTAGTGCTGAGCGTAAAGCTTTGATGAAGAAGATAGACCAAGAAGTTGGTGAGCTTCAGGAAAAAGAAAGCATTTATGTAAAAGGAACACTAGATAAAGATGGTGGTTTTAGTATACCAGGAATAGAAAAAGATAGTGAAACATTTTCAGACTTTAGAAATAAGATTAAGGGTGTTAACAAGCGTATTGTTGGTAACCAATCTAGAGATGATATTAATAATATTAGAACTACTCTATTAGGTCAAGCTTTTATGCAATTTAGATCATGGATGCCAGAGATGGTTGAAGAAAGACTTGAAGGACTTAAGTATGATGATGAATTGCAGAACTGGACATATGGTAAGTTTCACTCATTCTTTGGTCATGTGTTTAGTAAAAAACTTCCTAAGCTTCTTAAAGCTATTATGACTGGGTTTGGAGATGACGCTGTACTATTAGCTAAAGAAAAGTATGAAGAACTTAAACGTGAAGCATATGAGAAAGGAGAAGACTTTACTATTACTGAAGGAGAATTTGTAGATATTCATATTGGTAATCTACGCTCTATGGTAGCTGAACTTATGACACTTACTGCATTTGCTTCTGCTGTTCTATCTGTTGTATCTGGAGATGATGGTAATAGAAGAAACAAAGGAATGAAACAGTATTTATCTAGAGCTCTTAAAAAGTACTACAATGAATTTGCATTTTACTACAACCCTATTGAACTAACTAGATTAATGAGATCTCCTTTACCTGTTGTAAGCTTAGCTGAAGATATGGTTAGATTCTTAGGAGCTTTAAATAAAGAAGCTGCAGGTCAGTTAGTTGGAAATGAAGATTGGACAGAATCAGCAAAACCATTGAAGTACTTTACTAAGATGGTACCAGTAGCTAAAGAAGCTATGTTACTATTTGCTACCTATGACGATGACTTCAGAAAAGATTGGGGTATAAAAATAGAACCAGGATACTAATAAAAAAGGGGGACTAATTATCCCCCTTTAATTTTATATTGATAGTCATAAGAGCTATGACTATGCCAAAACTTATAGATGCGTATTTGGTCAAGATAAAAGTTTTATCTGGTCTTATACCATCACACATGTTTAATACTTCACACTCTATACCAAACAGACTTCTGTCTGCATTGAATAAAGAGAATGATACTGTTGGCATTTTGTTAATCTGCATATTATTTGGTTTTTGTTTCTACTGTAAATGGATGCTTACCGATGTAGCAATCTTCTGGTAGGCCCATGTGTTTTTTAAATCCGTTGAGTAAGCTATGAATATTACTAGCTCCAACTGGGTTATGACTGTGTACAGAACATCCTTTTAAAGGTACGTTATTTTCCTGACAATATTCTACTAACCACTTAGCACAGTCTAGACCAGTCTTCTCAGTGTATTCATCATAGTTTGGATGCTGGTAGCCTAGTGCTAACTTTTGTCTAAAATAGTCATCAATATGTTCATCAGCTAAGTCATGATCAAATGATATAAGATCAGGCATACCATGAGTACTGATCCATTCTACAAATTGTGCGTAGTTTCTAACTACAAACCAAGATTCGTACCCCGGAATAGTTTCCGTTGGGGTACGTTGGTCATCTAAATAAAGAGCTTTTTTCATGTTCTAGTCTTTAATAAATACACCGTTTACAGTTTTACCTGTACGGCTTTTAATTTCATTCCAAGCTGTTTCTAGACACTCAGCAGGTTCCATACCTACTTGTTTAGCTAAAATAATTAAGGTCACAAATGCATCTCCTATACCATCTTTAAGCTCTTCTTGCTTGTTCTTAGCTAAGGCTCCAGCAGTTTCACCTACTTCTTCCATAACTTTAAGCATCTGCTTAGGTGCGTTTTCTGGTTTTAAGATATTTTTATCTTCTGCCCATCCAATTACGTTGTCAATAAGTGTGTTAAAGTTTTCCATTGTTTTATTTTTGTTTAAGTAAATCTAATTCTGTTTTGAGTTCTATTAACTCTTGTTGCATAACTCTTTGGTTATCAACTAATTGTGTAATGTTCTGTTGTAGTTCATCTATTCTTTTACCAGATGATTTTATAATTTTGGCATACTCTGATAAATCAAAGGTAGATGTTTTAGTACATCCTACAGTTTCTCCATCACAACTTGTCATAGTTATTACATTGATTCTAGTAGGCAGTTGTACACTTTCTAGATATCTATTATAATAAGGTTGGTCCATGTTAGCCATAGACTGTACCCAATCAGTCATTTCGATCTGAGTGAGTACAGTTGTTTGCATATTATCTACTAACCAAGCCTTTACTTCATCGTGTAGAAAAAACCTAGGTTTTTGACCTACTCTTTCTTGTGTTAATATTTCATCTATCATTGTGTTGATTTTCTATCCCTCACAGCTAGCACACTCCAAGATGTTTCTTGTAAATGACTGAGCACTACTAATACTAAACTGATAGTAGAGAGTCTTTACTCCTTGCTCATGAGCAAATAGATACAGCTGGTTGATATCTTTAGCTGGAATGGTAGGATGAATCATTAGATTTAGAGACTGAGACTGATCAATAAACTTCTGTCTTGCAGCAGCTTGGATGATAATCTCTTTAGGACTAATCTCAATGAATGATTTAAATACAGCTTTTGTAGGAAAATCTAGATGCTGTACTGACCCATCTTTCTTAAGGATACTATCCCAAGTCTCTGCGTTATTAAGATTGTATTTTTCAAGTTCTTCTTCTAAGAAAGGATTCTTATATACAGTCTTACTCTTAGCTAAATCTTTAATAAAGTAGTTAGACTTAATAGGCTCAATACCCATACTAACTTGACCGTGGATAAATGAACTAGACTTAGTAGGTGCAATTGCAACTAAAGTTGTATTAGCATAACCTGGTCTAATAGATTTAATCCCTTTAGTCTCACATAACATCTTAGATGTAGCGTCAGATCTTTCTTTGATAGTCTTAAAGACTTCTACGTTTAACATCTTAGCTTGCATAGATTCAAACTCTACAAGCTTTGATTGTAAATATGTATGCCATCCTAGAACACCTAGTCCAATTGCTCTGTGATTTTTTGCAAACCTGTGAGCTCTAGACATGCCCGGTAGTGTAGCAGCCTTAGTAATGAACTCATCAATCACTGCATTAAGAAACAGAGTATAAGTTTCAATAGCATCTGTTTGCTTAATTTCATCCCAGTGCAATAGATTTAGGGACCCTAGACAACATACAAAAGAGTTGTAACTGTCTGTAGGTAACTGAATCTCAGAGCATAAGTTACTTGCTGTAATGTCCATTCCTAACTCTTTATAAGGAGAGTTGTTGTTAGAGTTATCTTTAAACATAATGTATGGGAAACCAAACTCATTACGTCTCTGGATAATCTTAGCCCAGATCTTACGCTTATCAGGGTCACCTGCTTTCATCTCTTCGATCCAAGCATCAGTTACTGTAATACCATACTGAAGGTTCTGAATAAGATTACCTTCTGTACCAATATCTAAGAACTCTAAAATATCTGGATGTTCCACTGGAAGGTATGCTGCACATGCACCACGTCTTGCTTCAGACTGTTTACAAACATCTACTACAGTGTCATAAATGCGAGCGTAGTGTACAGGTCCGTCTGCTGTACCTCCTGTAGAGATCGCAGTACCACGGGATCTAATGTTTCCTAAGTATACACTAGTACCTCCACCATACTTTGACATCATGCCAATCTCACGACCTGCATTAAGAATGCTGTCTAAGTTGTCATCAACGTTGCTACCATAGCAACTAATAGGTAAACCTTTCTGCTTACCAAAGTTAATCCACACAGGAGTAGATAAACTATAGAACCCACGGCTCATATAGTCTTCAAACTTTTGTGCAAAGCCAGGAACATTGAGATACTTCTCAGCTATCCTAGCTATGTCTTTAATCCTTTGCTCAGGAGACTCTGTAATATATCCTCTAGAAAGGAACTTGCGGCTTTCATCATTAAGCCAGTAATAGTTAGAATAGGTCATCTTCTGTGATTGCTTTAGATTTTTTATTATAATCAATTTGTTTCTTGTAAAAGAAGTCACCTTCCTTAGTAGCTAAGATCTCTACATCAAACCAATGAGTCTGCTCTAATAAACTAGAGTCAATAGTAAAGACAGGGTTCATACCAATCTTTGCTAAAGAGTTATTAAATCTATTCATGATGAAAGCTTTAATGTTTTCTTTAGGAAGAAACTCAAGTTCACCTTTTTCAAAAATCCAATCTAGAATATCACACTCTGCAGCAAATGCTTTTTGACATGCTGAGTAGATGAGATCTTTAAACTCCTGGTCAAACCATTCTGGATTTTCTGCTTGAATAATATTAATTAACTCAGCACCAAAGTTACCATGGATATCCTCTTCTTTAGAAGTAGCCTCTACAACGTTTGAGATTCCTTTAAACAAGTTCTTCTCTTTGTTAAAAGACATCATGATTAAGAACTGGCTGAATAAACTAACATGCTCAATGAATAAAGAGAATAAAAGCACACTCTTAGTATACATCTTATTATCTCCACTACGGGTACCATCAAGATACTTTTTCAAGTATTGAATTCTACCTTCAATAGCTGGGATCTCAATCACTGTTCTGAACTCTTCTTCTAGACCAAGAATTCTAAGTAGTCTAGCATAAGCATCTTTGTGCCTTACCTCAGACTCTGCAAAGGTCATGCCTACGTCACCTATCTCAGTGATTGGCATTCTCTTATACAAGTCAGCCCAGAAGGTTTTAACATTAACTTCTATCTGAGCAATGGCTAACATTGTTCTTTTAATCACTTCTCTTTCCTCATCAGTCACTTTAACTCTAAAGTCATCAATGTCTGTAGTAAAGTTATACTCAGTATCAATCCAATAAGAGTGACGGATAGCATCTTTATATGCTAGTAACTGTGGATACTCATAAGGAAGAATGTTTACTCTGGCCTCAAAGATGTTTCTTTTCATTTTTCTATTAGTGTTTTTATGTTAAATCTTTGTTCTCTTCTGTCTTATTAGCTTCTATTTCATTAAGCTTTAGCTTAACTAGTCTTTCACAAACTTCTCTCCAGTTATGTGCTTCAACTTGTACCATAGGTACTCTTAAGTTATTAGCTTTAGCTTGAGAAAACTCTTCTGGATTATCATCTAGATGCCATATAAATTTAGTACCGTCTAAGTATTTGTACTTATACTCCATACAAGTAAAACGTACATGATATCTAGGTATACCTAACTTATCTACTACTGCCCACAATTGTGCATTTGGATCACCGTTTGTAATACTAGTAATCTTAGCCCATAATGCTTCTGGATATGCTTTTAACCATTTATGCTGATGGTTAGAATCGTAACGAGTAGTTACTACCCATACTTCTACACCTAACTTTATAAGTGTCTTGGCGTACTCCTGAACGTCTTCACGCTCTAATGTGCCATCAAAATCAAAACTTACTTTCATATTTTATTCTGTTTGGTTTTCCATGTATTTTTTAAACTCTGATGCTACTTTAGGATTAGCTTCTTCTAAATAGTACAATGTAGTTTGATATCTACCGTTTTCTATCTCACGAATAAATACTTCATTAACAAGACTATCTTTAACTGTAATGGTGCTGTCTAACTGTTTTTGTAATACCTCTATTTGTTTAACCTGTTCTTTCAGATCAAACAGTGTATAGAACAGTAGACCAATAGTTGCAATACTAAGTACAGCACCAATATACTTTTTCATTTTAAATAGTTTTTAATCCACAATATAGATCAATCATAGCCATTTCTCTTTCTGCTATCTTTTTGTAATAGCTTTTCTTTTTTAAATACTTGATACCCCACTGTATCCATTCTTGTCTTTGAGCTTCAGTCATGGTCCACTGAGTATACCAGGCATCTTTTCTACCAATGATGTCATCATAGCTAACCTGATGGCCGGCTATGATGAACATTTGGTTAATGATATCTTTTGCTATAGTCTCATTTCGAGTCATAGTATATCTGTCTTACTTTACTTCCTAATTCATTATCATTAGGTGTGTTTATAATAGTAGCTTCTGGTACGAGGATATGATTACGGTTAGTACCGTTTGTATAACAATTTGCACACAGCTGACCTAAACCTTCTACATATCCATTTCTCATGTCTACATGAGTGGATACATCATATGCAGTTTCTACACCGCAGGATACACAAACATCTTTCATAGTTGGTTTTATTTAGTAAAAAATTCTTTAATACGTTCTTTAAAGGTGAGTGTTACATTATGAAAATCTTTACCATTCCATCTTGTTACAGACCCTTTTCCTGATTTTACAAATGTACAGATTCTACACACTCGTACCTTTCCTAATGCTATTTTTAACTGAAACTTTCTAGTGTCAGTCTTAAACATGAATAGGGGATACCAACGTGCACAATCTGTACAGTGTTTTCCTATTTTCATAGGGTATTTTTTAAGGAGTGTCGGTTATATAATATACTTAAAATTATTGAACTTCCAGTACATTTCCAAAAGAAGTTAGACCAAGATCAAACCTTCCATCTCTAACACAAGCAGCGTTAGAAAATACAGTTCGTGTATGACCAAAAGTAGCTACTCCTTGGTTATATACTCCATCCATATTATGGATATGACCAAAGCACATAAGCTTAAGAGTAGTGCTTAGAGCAAGACAACGCTTAAGTAGTGCTTGATCACCACAGAACTCTAGTTGACCATATCTATCAAAGGACAGATCCCGTACTCCTTTAGGTGGACCATGTACAATAAGTACATCAGTATCATCTGGAACAGCCTGCCATACATCATGCATTTTATCACGAGCTTTCATAAAAGCCCACTGACCAAACGTTGGTGTAAGAGGAGATCCGTAGAACTTAACTCCTTTTATAACAGTCTCTGAATTCTCTAGGTATATGATACCACGGTCTTCAAAGTTTTTCTTAGTGATTCTATTCCTTTCTATAGAGGTATCATGGTTACCCGCTACATATATTTTGTAGTTAACGGGTACACGCTCATACCAATTTAAGAAGTTAATTACTTCTTGTTCATTTCTAACTACATCATAGTAGTTAGAGCAATCACCGCTATGGACTACTACGTCAATCCCTTCCCAAGTTGTATCTGGGAATTGATTATGGTATCCATGGGTGTCTGAAATGTGTAGTATTTTCATTGTATTAAATGTCTATGTGAATAAGAAAACTAATCTTACGTTTTAATGTGGGATAGTTCTTAAGTAACCATAGAGTTAAATCATCATCCTCATTGTCACCAATGTGAAACTCTAAATAACTGTGAACGTTATGTCCTGTATGAACATCAAATCCAGCCACTATGTACTGATGTAATTCTTCAGGTATCTCTGATAGTTTAATTACTGATTTAGTTATTGTTTTCATGTTAAAATATATATCTGATATTAGCTGGATTAAAAAACTCTGCATATAGAGCTGTAAACTCACCAACCATTTGTTTTTTAAGCTGCCACTGATATCTAATATTATCCGCAGCATACTGAGAATCTTTAGCTTCTTGTATATCAGGACGCCATAATAGATCACGTACAGGCTGCTCATTACGTTCATGCTGATGTACATTATGTGTAAGGAATATACATTCACACTTAACATCTATATTAGCAGCCTTAAGTTGTTGAAATAGCTTACGGTACTCTTCTATCCAACCGTCCGTATATATAATAGGACTAAAGTTAATATGTACTTCCATATACTGCTGTAATATAGGAATACTAGATATGCGATCAGCTATACTATCTGTATTTGGTTCTAATACATCAGAATATATCTGAGGCATTAGACTTACACGTATACGATGTCTATCTTTATTTAGTACATACTTCCACATAGGTTGAAACATGGTAGGATACTTAGTAGCAAAAGTAGACTTAGTCATATGATGGCTGTTGAACCAGTAGAATACTTCCTGCCAATCATAATGTTTAGTCATTAAAGCTACGTCTGTACTACAGCCTATATCTATTGTGTAATACTTTTCGTCACATTGATTAGGTGTCTTAGGCCAAGACTGTTTACTTAACCATCCGTCCATGGATTTTAGAATATCACCAGTGTTTTCATTTATATATACTTTATCATGATTGTATCTGCCTACATAACAGTATGAGCTCATACAACCACCTAAGCACCCGTAGATGAAGTTCGGACTAACTGCGTCCGAACTCCTTCCGTTATCACGAGTAATTAGGGTTTTAGTTTTTTGATAAATAATTTTCATACTAATAAGTTGGTACTGCCATAGTCTCAAGATCATAAGACTTAAGTAATATATTCAGCTGAGTAGTTAATCCCTGCTTCTTTATATCATCCATATCTTCTATCTGTAGACTAAGTCTAAAGTAATGTTCCATTGCTACTGTAGCAACTTGGAATAAATCAGTCATATCTTGACCATCATACACACCATCTTCATGACCGTCTTTTTTAATTTTAGTTAAGAAGTCATCTACTGGTTTTTGAAGTTCTTGGTATAACTGATTGGTTAACAGTTTAATACGCTGTTTAAGTAAAGTTTTATCTGGAAGAATGTTCTCTTCTAAAAAGTTAGTCATCATTCCACAAAATGCATAATAGACTATAAGATTATACATCTTATGATTTCTTGGTAAAACCTTTCCCATTATATGATCTTGTGAAACTGTAATACTTGTTTAACCTTTTGAACTAAATCTTCAACAGAACCATCATTTATAATAGTATGGTCAAAGTTCCAGTTGTCTAAACTAACTTCAGATGGATGATTGTTGATTGGTTTTACACCAGGACGCTCTACACGGATGATGATACCATTAGCTTGTTGAATAGCTTGTGCTTCATTAGGAAAACGTGTATCAGTAATGACCCAGTTGGGATATGTAGTCTTATCTGTGTCTAAGTCATACATACCTTCATAGTCAGCCATGAGAGCATTGACCCACACATTTTTATGTAAGTTATCTCTAAGACCATCTGTACCTAATTTTTGTAAGAAGTCTCTTACTGTCATAGGCACAGGTTCCATGTCTATTAGTTTAGGAAATATACCATTTTGTCGTTTACCAGGTTTCATTCTAAGAGTAGCCCATTCAGGACCAAGATATGTTTTTTTAAACTCCTGGTCTTCAAACTTTTTTACAGGAATACCTGTAAGCATAGAAGCTACTTCTTTAAGTTTACCTGCCCACTTTTTAATCTGCCATTGTCCATCAGAAGAATAATTTTGCTCTATCATTTTTACAATAGAGTCTACACTATCATTAGGGAAAGCAGTTAAGTTTTGTATAATAGTGCCGACAGTATCTTTTCCACTGCCGGCATATCCATTAATTCCTATAATCATATAGATTTATTTAATCGTTAAAATAAAAGTCTGGGTGTCTTTCTTCTTCCAGAGCTTTGATTAAGTTATTGTGTCCTTCTAAAGC
>Ga0222714_10000612_pt1 | contig 41028 bp, 39 predicted proteins | sample C33_3DmetaG_FD_165048 | JGI IMG/M metagenome (GOLD analysis project Ga0222714, IMG submission 165048) | Estuarine water microbial communities from San Francisco Bay, California, United States - C33_3D | ecosystem: Environmental > Aquatic > Marine > Unclassified | place: USA: California...
CCATGGACGATGACTCTCCTGAGGACGTCGGCTTCCGCGAGTTCTCCTCTGCGCTGTTCGTGAACCATCCGCTCGGCAGAGACACCGCGGGGGAGCGGGAGACCGTCGCGGCGATGACTGGGGAGCAGATCCGCCAGTTCCACCGTGAGCGTTATCTGGCCGGATCGATGGTGATCTCGGTGGCTGGAGGGGTCGACGCTGACTCGGTGATCGCGATGGTCGAGAAGGCCTTTACGCCGGTCCGTCCCGGTCGTGCCACCACCGCTCGTGAGGCGCCCGGGAGCATCGATCCGGGAGGTCACCTCGACGACGACACCGAGCAGGTCCACCTTGTGCTCGGCGGGCGTGCGATTCCGCGCGGCGACGCGGATCGTGAGGCGCTCGACATCGCCAACCACGTACTCGGAGGCGGCCTGTCGAGTCGGCTGTTCGACGAGATCCGCGAACGGCGCGGACTTGCGTACTCCGTTTTCTCCTCGGTCAGCACCTTCGAGGACTGCGGCGCTTGGACGATCTATGCCGGGTCGCAGCCGGCCACCGCGCCCGCGGTGCGGGAGTTGATCGAAGTTGAGTGCTCGCGACTGGTCGACGAGGGCATCACCGAGGAGGAATTGGCCGACGCGAAGGGATTCCTCCAAGGTGCCTTCGAACTTGGTCTGGAGGACTCGGGGGCTCGGATGAGTCGACTCGGCGGGTCCTTGACTCTGCTCGGCCGTCTGGTACCGGTCGACGAGCAACTCGCACGGTGGGCGGCGGTCGAACTCGATGACGTAGCTCGGGTAGCTGAGCGAGTGTTCGGCGGTCCTCGCGTGGCCGTGTCGGTCGGTCCTAGCCAGTCGCAGTAAGGCGGCCGCGCGAGCGCCGTGAGCAGGCCGGCGGTTAGCGTCTCAGCTATGACGAGCGGAACCGCGATCCGGGTCGGGGTGCACGGAGCGACCGGGCGCATGGGTCGCGCGGTCTGCGAGGCCGTCGCAGCGGCCGAAGGGCTCGAGTTGGCGGCACTAGTCGCGAGCTCCGCCGGACACGAGACCATCGCGGGTCTCGAGGTCGCGACTGAACTCCGGGCCTTCGCTGAGACTGGCTGTGACGTGGTCGTCGATTTCACGATCGCCGATGCGACCCGCGCGCTGGTGCCGTTCCTCGCGATGCATGGCATCCATGCGGTGATCGGTACCTCCGGGTTCTCTCGTGACGACCTTGACGCGTTTCGCGAGTCGCTGGCCTCGGGCGGGGTAAACGGCGTCCTCGCCCCGAACTTCGCGATCTCGGCGGCGTTGATGACGCGATTCGCCGCTATGGCCGCCCCGTTCTTCGACACGGCGGAGATCGTTGAGTCGCATCACGATCGCAAGGTGGACGCCCCCTCGGGAACGGCGATCGCGACCGCGGAAGCGATGATCCCCCGTGAGGGCGGGTGGGCCGCCGACCCCACCACCCACGAACTACTCGAGGGGTCTCGGGGTGGGCTCGGTCCGAACGGGGTGCGAATCCACTCGGTGCGGATGCGCGGAATGGTGGCCCATCAGGAGGTCGTGCTTGGCGCGACCGGTCAGACGCTCACGATTCGCCAAGACTCCTACGACCGCACGAGCTTCATGCCGGGCGTGGTGCTCGCCTGTCAGCGGGTCATGTCGACCGAGGGACTGACGGTCGGTCTCGATTCGCTGCTCTGACGGTGGTTAGCGCGCGCTGCCGCCGCGCACGTTCCGCGTGTTGATGAGGAGAACCAGCACCACGGATGCTCCGACCGCCCACCAGGAGTAGCGCTGCAGCCACTCGAGGAACGTGGTGAGTTCCTCATCGAAGATGGCGGCGAACCACTGGATGAGCGCGAGCCGTGCCACGATGCCGATCGCGAGAAGTGGCACAAGACGGGTGAGCGGCATGAGTCGGACACCACTCAGCGCCGCGACCAGATTGGAGCCGACGAAGAACGGCACGATCACGATGGAGGCTCTGTCGAAGCCCCGCTGAAATGAGTCGAGGGAGGTCTGGTCGACTCCCAGGTAGCGGGTGAACCAACTGAGGGCGGTTGTTCGGTAGGCGCGTCCGATGGCGTGACAGATCAGGAACGCCGCTGCGATACGGGCCGGTCCGATGACCCAATAGGAGATGAGCGGCAGGTCAGCGCCGAGGGAGAGCGCCAAGTAGCGGTTGCGACTCGACAGGGCGATGAGGACGGTCGGGGAGTCCTCCACCAACCGTGCCCAGAAGATGCCGGCGATGTTGGTGGCCGCGACGAGGGCGACAAATCCGGCGAGCGCGTACCGGCCCCACGTCGGACGCTCGGCGGGCTCCACCCGCGTGACGCTACCGGCTCACGGAGCAGCGACCCAGAACGATCTCGCCGCGGCTACACGGGCGCCGGAGGCGTCGAAGGCAGCGGATGTGGCCCCTCGTTTCCGACCGTCCCATGAGGAGGCGTAGTCGCCGTTCCATCCGACAATCGCGAGCGTCTCGCCTGCGCTCACGGGGCGGTGTTCGACGACCGCGTACTGCACCGTGAAGGCGGGTCGCTGGTCGCGACTGAAGCAGACGTAGAAAGCGGCGGTGCAGTCGAGAGCGGCCCACAGCGCGGCTGAGGCGCTCAGTGGATCCTCGGCCCAGTCGGGCACCGTCCAGTCCGTCGCGAATCGGCCGTCGCCGAGTGGTGAGGCGTGCACCCCCATCGAATCCGGTCGTGATCCACACGAGAAGCAGTCCGGCACCGGGTTCGGGTCGAGGAACTGAGCAAAGCGCGCCCGGGCGTCGGCTGCCTCGTCAATTGACACCGGAGGTGTCTCCGGAACATCGGGTGTCCACGGCGCAGCGTCGATCACGAGTTCGCCGGCTGGTCCGATGAGCGCGGAACGGTCTCGGTCGACGGTCAGCGCGGTCTCGAGCGGAATGTGACTTCGAAGGGCGTATGTGCTGATTTCGTCGAGGTGCGAGGCGAGGTGGCGTGCCGTCCACCCACCTTGGCCGCTCCCCGAGGGGCCCTCGAAGCGGGCCGGGATCACGATGGAGGGCATCGCCAGACGGTACGTGATGCGCTCCGGCGGTCCGAAGCCGTCGCACTACGGTCAGGGGCCATGTTGGGAGTGATGCAGGACGTTCCGCTGTCGATCAGTCACCTGTTCGACCGCGCTGAGAAATACCACGGTCGAAAGGAGATCGTCACCGCCATCCCCGGCGGCCGCGAGCGACGCACCTACGCGCAATGGGCGGAGCGGACCCGCCGCCTCGGTGGGGTGCTCGATCGGCTCGGCATCTCCGAGCAGGGTCGAGTGGCCACGTTCGCGTGGAACTCCGCGCGGCACCTCGAGCTCTATTTCGCGGCGCCGTGCACCGGGAGGGTGCTTCACACCCTCAACATCCGGTTGTTCCCCGAACAGTTGACCTACATCGTGAACCATGCCGATGACGAGGTGATTTTCGTCGACCGTTCCCTGCTCGGGCTGCTCGCCCCACTGCTTGGCACCTTCGAGCGGCTGCGCCATCTTGTGGTCATGGAGGACGGGGCAGAGGTGGCCCCTGTCGACACGGGGCGTTTCGAGCTTCTCGATTACGAGGCGCTCCTCGCTGAGTCCGAGCCCGTCGAGTGGTCTCCGGTCGACGAGTACCGGGCGGCATCGATGTGTTACACGAGCGGTACCACCGGCAACCCGAAGGGCGTCGTCTACACCCACCGGAGCACGTTCCTACACACGATGGGTGTGCTCACGGTCGACTCTCTCGGGGTGCGTGAATCCGATGTGGTCATGCCGGTGGTTCCAATGTTCCATGTGAACGCCTGGGGTCTCGCCCACGCCGGGGTCGCGTCCGGCGCCAGCCTCGTGATGCCGGGCGCCGATCTGTCGGGCCGAGGGCTCGCCGACCTCATCGTCGAGGAACGGGTAACGGTCGCGGCTGGCGTACCGACGATCTGGATGCAGGTGCTGCCTGAACTCGCCGGCCGCGACGCCTCGAGTCTTCGCGCCATCCCCTGCGGTGGCTCCGCGGTGCCGAGGGCGTTGTCGGAGGGTTATCGCACGCAGATCGGCCTGCCGCTGCTGCAGGCATGGGGTATGACCGAGACGAGTCCTATCTGCGCCGTCGCGCACCTCGACGCTGATGAGCAGGATCTCGACGACGATACGAAGGCCGACCTGCGAACCATGGTCGGGCGGATCAGCTTCGGTGTCGAGATGCGGGTGGTCGACCCGTCCTCGGGCGAGTCGGTCCGATGGGACGGTGAGGCGACCGGCGAACTGCAGTGTCGAGGGAACTGGATCGCCGCGAGTTACCACGACGACCCGCGGTCGGGGGAGAGTTTCACCGAGGACGGCTGGCTACGCACCGGCGATGTGGCGACCGTTGACGACCGCGGTCGGATCCGGCTCGTCGACCGGACGAAGGACCTCATCAAGTCGGGAGGGGAGTGGATCTCCTCCGTTGAACTCGAGAACGAACTGATGGCGCATCCGGGTGTCGCCGAGGCCGCGGTGATCGGCGTGCCCCATCCGAGGTGGTCGGAGCGCCCGCTGGCTTGTGTGGTGCGGGCTGAGGGTTCTCAGATCAGCGCTGAGGAAGTGCTGTCGCACCTCGCTGGACGGGTCGCTAAGTGGCAGGTGCCCGATGCGGTCGAGTTCATCGACGAGGTGCCGAAGACGAGCGTCGGGAAGTTCTCGAAGAAGGACCTGCGCGAGCGGTTCTCCGATTACTTGCTCGCCGACGACTGAGCGGCCGGCCGAGGTCGACAGACCTCTTGACGGTGAGACGCTGAGCGTCTTAGTGTCTCACATGTGACCGACGTCTCACCGGGGAGTGCATCGACAGGTGTCGAGGACCGTGTCCTCGACGCTGTCCTCGAGTGCAGTCAGCGCTGGGGCTACGAGCGGATGACAATCGACGATGTCGTCGAGCGATCCGGGGTCTCGCGGGCGACGATCTACCGACTCTTTCCAGGAGGCCGGGAGGTGCTGTTCGAAGCGCTCCGCGTCCGCGAGCTCGACCGCTTCTTCGCCGACCTTCGAGCCGAGGTCGAGACGGCCGACACCCTCGACGACATCGTTGTGCGAGCGGTCGTCGGGGCCACGCGGGCTCTCCGCGACGACGAGCACCTCGCGACGATGCTCGCCGCGGAACCTGGCGAGGTCCTCGGCCAGCTCACCGTCGATGGTGTGCCGCGGATCATTCGAATGGCGACGGCCTCGCTGACGCCGCTCGTGACGAACCATCTCGACCCGGCCCGGTCGCGGGCCCTCATCGATGTGCTCGCCCGTCTCACCATCTCGTATTTCTTGGCGCCCAGCCCGCTCGTCGATCTCGGCGACGAGGCGAGCGCCCGCCCGTTCCTCGCGCCCATGCTGCGCGAATTCTCACCACCGTCAACCTCCAACCACTGAGGAGCACCATGAGCACCACTGAGCACGCCGCGAACTCCGAGATCATCGGGCGCGACAACGTCGATGACATCGAGGCGATCCTGTCGGTCTCGAACGTCGACGTCGACGAGGTCGAGCACGTCGTCAAGAACAACGCCGACACCATCTTCACCTGGGACTACTCGCTGGCTCGGCCGCAGCTTCGCAAGCTGTACGAGAAGGCGAAGACCGGTCAGTGGAACGCCACCACCGATCTCCCCTGGGACACCGAGGTCGAGCTCGATGAGGTGGTCAACAAGGATCAGGCCGCGTTCGCCGCCGGGCTGTCACCGAACCACTACGACGGCACCGTTGTCGAGAAGTGGGGCGACAAGGAATGGCTCGAGTTCGGCATCGATCAGCGGCGCTGGACGCTCTCGCAGTTCCTTCACGGCGAGCAGGGAGCGCTGCTCTGCACCGCGAAGATCACGGAGACCGTGCCGTGGTATGACGCCAAGCTCTACGCCGCGACACAGGTGGTCGACGAGGCCCGCCACGTTGAGGTGTTCAACCGGTACATCGACGAGAAGCTCGGCGGAGGATTCCAGGTGAACGCCCACCTCAGGATGCTCCTTGATGACATCATCGAGGACTCCCGCTGGGACATGACCTACCTCGGTATGCAGGTCATGGTTGAGGGGCTCGCCCTCGCGGCCTTCGGCTTCATGCACCAAATGACCGAGGAGCCGCTTCTCAAGCAGCTGCTCCGCTACGTCATGAGCGACGAGGCTCGTCACGTCGCCTTTGGTGTGCTCTCGCTGAAAGAGGTCTATGACGGCATGACCGACGCGGAGATGCGCGACCGTCAGGAGTTCGCCTTTGAGGCCGCCGTGCGCATGCGCGACCGTTTCCTCTCGCAGGAGGTCTGGGAGAAGCACGGTGTCAACCCGAAGGACGTGGTTCCCCTCGTGCTCCGCGACCCCACCCGCGACGTCTTCCAGCAGATGCTCTTCTCGAAGATCGTTCCGAACTGCAAGAAGCTCGGTCTCCTCGATCGCAACGACAAGTGGCTCCGTCGCCGCTTCGAGGAGATGAACGTCATCCAGTTCGAGGACTGGGAAGACACCGGCAGCGAGTACATCAAGTTCGAACTCGAGAACGCCTGATCCGTTCCGGTCGGCGGGAGCGCCGATCGGTAGTGTCGTGATCGCATGAGCGCCTCTCCCCGTTTCGGACGCATCCTCTCCGCTCTCGTCACCCCGTTCGCCGAGGACGGCTCGGTCGACACTGCGGTCGCATCCGACCTCGCTCGTCGCCTCGTCGCCGAAGGACACGAGGGTTTCGTGGTGTGCGGAACGACCGGAGAGTCGCCGACCCTGTCCGATGACGAGAAGTTGGCCATGTTCAAGGCGGTTGTCGAAGCCGTTGACGTGCCGGTCATCGCCGGCACGGTCGGAGCTGACACGGCCCACTCAATCGAGTTGTCGCTTCGCGCCGCCGAGGTCGGAGTGTCGGGGATTCTCGCGCTCTGCCCGTATTACAGCCGGCCCTCGCAGTCCGGGATCGAGGCTCACCTGCGGGCGATCGCGGCCGCGGTCGACCTGCCGCAGATCGTCTACGACATCCCGGTTCGGACCGGTCGGAAGGTGTCGACCGAGGTGCTGCTCCGGCTCGCCCACGAGGTGCCGAACATCGTCGGTGTGAAAGATGCCGCCGGGAGTCCCGCCGAGACCGCCCGCTTGATCGCCTCCGCTCCCGCTCGCTTCGAGGTGTATAGCGGCGACGATTCGCTCACCCTTCCCCTGCTTTCCGTCGGGGCTGTCGGCACGATCGGCGTCGCCACTCACTGGACTGGGCCGGACCACGTCGAGATGTTCGACGCGTGGGCGGCCGGTGACGTGATCGGCGCCCGTCGGGTGAACTCGCGGATGCTGGAGAGTTTCGCTTTCGAGACCGGCGACCTCGCGCCGAACCCGATTCCGACCAAGGCGATGATGCGCACCCTCGGGATTCCGGTGGGACAGTGCCGGCTTCCCCTCGGCGACACCCCGGCCGGTCTCGAGGACGAGGCTCGAGCCGTGCACGCGCGCCTGGTGGCAGCTCGTGGCTGACCCGGTCAGGGTCGTCCTGCTCGGCGGTCTCGGTGAGATCGGCCGCAACTGCATGGTCATCGAACAGGGGACTGGTTCATCCCGTTCGTCGATCATCATCGACTGCGGGATCATGTTCCCCTCGCCCGACCTGCACGGCATCGACCTCGTGTTGCCCGACTTCACCTACCTACGCGAGCACGCTGATGAGATCGCTGGACTCGTCGCGACCCACGGGCACGAGGACCATGTCGGAGGCATCCAGTTCCTGTTGCGTGATGAGCATGGGGTCGGCGACGTGCGGTCGGCGCCCCTGCCGATCTTCGGCTCGCGGCTGACGCTCGGTCTCGCCCGCAACCGCATCGAGGAGGCCGGTCTCCTCGGGCGCTGTGAGTTCGTCTCGGTCGCCGATGGTGATCGGGTTGACATCGGGCCGTTCGGGGTCGAGTTCGTGCCGGTCACCCATTCGGTCCCTCATGCCCACGCGATCGCGGTGCACACATCGCAGGGGGTCGTGCTCCATTCGGGTGACTACAAACTCGATCTCACCCCCGTCGACGACCGGCGTTGTGATCTCGCCCGGCTCGGACAGATCGCCTCCACCGAGGGGGTGCGGGTTCTTCTCGCCGACTCCACCAACGCCGAGGAGCCGGGCTTCGCGCCAAGTGAGACCAGCGTTGGCCAGGTGCTCCACAACCTGTTCTCCGAGCACCGTGACCGGCGGATCATCACGGCGAGTTTCGCGAGCCACCTTCATCGCATTCAACAGATCGCCGATGCCGCGGTGGCGTCGGGTCGCAAGGTGGCGACCCTCGGCCTCTCAATGCGCAAGAACGTCCGGCTGGGTCGCGACCTCGGCGTCCTCGACATCCCCGAGTCGTCGCTCATCGATATCGAGGAGATCGACCGCCACCGACCCGAGGAGATCTGCGTCATCTCCACCGGAAGCCAAGGTGAACCGATGTCAGCGCTCGCCCTGCTTGCCCGGGGCGAGAACCGGTTCGTCACCGTCGACGAGCACGACACTGTCATCCTCTCCTCTCACGCGATTCCCGGGAACGAGAGCAATGTCAACCGGGTTATCGACGGCCTGTTGCGGCGCGGGGCACGGGTGGTCCACTCGGGCGTCGCCGATGTCCACGCCACCGGTCACGCTCAGGCCGACGACATCAAGACCTACCTCTCGATCGTGAAACCCGAGTGGTACGTGCCGATCCACGGTGAGTACCGCCACCTCGTGGCCAACGCAGCACTCGGGCGTCGAATGGGGGTCGCACCCGATCAAGTCATGCTCTGCGAGGACGGCGACGTCATTGTCATCGACGACGACGGCCTTCGTCTCGGCGATCGGGTGCCCGCCGGCTACGTCTACGTCGACGGAATCATCGGCGATGTCGGGACCGGCGTCATTCGCGACCGGAGGGTGCTCGCCGAGGAGGGCGTGGTCGTGGTCGTGGTGACCGTCGATGTTCAGACCGCCGAGATCGTCACCGGCCCGGAGATCATCACCCGTGGATGGGTGTACGCACCCGAAGCCGAGGATCTTCTCGATGAGGCGTGCGACACGGTGGCCGAGGCGGTGCAACGGGCGCTCGGCGGCGGCGTTCGCGATGTCGAGGCGCTCGAACGGGATGTTCGGCGCGCGGCTGGAAAGTTTGTGAACGAGCGGACTCGGCGGCGGCCGATGATCGTGCCCGTCGTCATGGAGACGTGATCAGGCGGTTCGCGTCGCTAATACTCGCGGCTGCGGTCATGTCCGCCTGCGGGACGGGAGCTGAACCGGCCGATCTGCCGAGGGTCGATCTCATCGATGAGGCCGTGTCGCGACTTGGGAGGGATCTCGAGTACTTCGAGGTCGCTGCCGATGCGAGCGGGGTAACGCTCGTGGTCCGCCTCGTCGAGGTCGCGGCCGATGACGGCGCGAGCGGTTCCGGGGTGCTGGCCGAGGTCCACCGATTCGAGGACGGGACGCTCGCGCGCATCTCGGAGCCCGTCGAGGCCGACGGGGCGTTCTTCTCCGGCGCCGAAATCGATCTTGACCCATCGGGAATCTTCGACCGCGTGCTTGAGGAACTCGACGCGGCGACCGTGCTCGATCTCGCCATCCAGGGCTCCCCGGACGGTCAGCCCGTCTACGACGCTCGGGTGCGGGGGTCGCGCGGGGGGATCCTTCTCGTGCTTCTCGGAGCCGATGGCCGGATTCTCGGCGTTCAGGCCGAGTAGGGATGCCCCGACCCCCACAGGAGGGGTTGGTACCGTTGAACCTCCATGGCCGGTCGTAGCGCACCCAAGAAGCCCACGAAGGGCTCGAAGGCTGCTGAGTCGTCCTCGTCCGGGCGTCGGGGGAAAGCGGCCGCAGCACCGGAGGCCGAGGCCGACGACGAGCACGATGTGATCGGTATCGCTCTGGTCGCGCTCGGCGTGGTGATCGCCCTCGGCATTTGGGTGGGGCTCGCCGGACCGCTCGGCGACGCCGTCGATACCTTCCTTGGCTGGATCTTCGGCGGGCCGCGTCTGCTACTCCCAGTGGCGCTCGTCGCCGTCGGGGTCACGGTGATCCGTGGAGGGCGCCTCGCCTCGCCGCGCCGTCTGATCGGCGGCTGGGTGACGCTCTGGTGCGCGCTCACCGGCTTGGTTCATGTCGTCGATTCGCCAGCGACGTTGACCGACGCCGCTGACCTCGCCGACTCGGCGGGAGCGGTTGGAGCGCTTATCGGTGAGCCGCTCGAGCGTCTTCTCGACTCGGTCGGAGCGTTCGCCCTGCTCCTTCTGCTGGCCATCGCCGGTCTCATCCTCGTGACCGGCTCCTCCCTGCGAACAGCGGTGCCCCAGACGGTGAAGCTGCTCCGTTCGGCTGCTCGACCGGTCGCTGCCGTGTTGAAACGCACCATGGCGGATCTCTCCACGCTGCGGAGTGAGCGGGCCGCCGAGGTCGAGGACTGGGACGATGACGAGGCCCCCGAACTCGATGGCGACCCCTATGGGGAGGCTTCGGCACCCGCCCCGTACGACCTCAGTGCCGATGACGACTTCGCTGAGCCCGAAGAGGCGCCGAAGCCGAAGCGCAAACCGCGTCGTCCGGCCGCCCGAGCCGCTGAACCCGCCGTCGAGCGACCGGTGGTGCAGCCCGGCGAATGGCGGCTCCCCGCCGGAGACCTGCTGGTTCGCACAGGTGCCCAAAGCATCGACAAGGCCGCGGTGGAGGAACGAGGCCTCACGCTCCAAGAGTCGTTGGCCCAGCACGGCGTCGAGACCCAACTCGTCGGCTCGACCGTGGGACCGACCGTCACGAGGTACGAGCTCGAACTCGGACCGGGTGTCAAGGTCGCGAAGGTCACGAGCCTCCAGAAAGACATCGCCTACGCGATGGCTGCCACTGATGTCCGGATTCTCGCGCCGATCCCCGGGCGCTCCGCGATCGGTGTCGAGGTGCCGAACTCTCGCCGCCAACTCGTGGCCCTCGGCGACCTGCTCAACTCTCCGGAGGCGACCGCGGCCGAGCATCCGCTCGAAGTGGCGATCGGCAAAGACATCGCCGGACGTCCCGTGTTCCTCAACTTGGCGACCACCCCGCACCTGTTGATCGCGGGTGCTACCGGGGCCGGCAAGTCCTCGGGGATCAACTGCATCATCACCTCGTTGCTGATGCGTACGACTCCCGACCATGTGCGCCTGATCCTCATCGATCCGAAGCAGGTCGAGATGGGGCAGTACCAGCGGCTCCCGCATCTGTTGACACAGCCGGTCACCAACCCGAAGAAGGCGGCGAACGCCCTCGGCTGGGCGGTCAAGGAGATGGAGCGTCGCTACGACGTGCTCTCCGAGGTCGGCTACCGCGATGTGACCGGCTTCAACAACGCGTTGGCAACCGGGAAGTTCCAGGTGCCGGCCGGGAGGAACGCCGAGGAGTTCGAGCATCTTCCCTACATCGTCGTGGTGGTCGACGAACTCAACGATCTCATGATGGTCGCCGCCCGGGATGTCGAGGAGTCGATCACCCGTATCGCTCAGAAGGCGCGCGCCGTCGGCATCCACTTGATCGTCGCGACACAGCGCCCGTCGGTCAACGTCATCACCGGCGTGATCAAAGCCAACGTGCCGGCGCGTATGGCCTTCGCCGTGTCGAGCCTCACCGATTCGCGGGTCATCCTCGACCAGCCGGGCGCGGAGAAGCTGGTTGGCAAGGGCGACATGCTCCTGCTGCCGGGGAACTCCTCGGTGGCCAACCGCATCCAGGGTTCGTTCGTCAGTGAGGACGAGGTTCGCGCCGTCGTCGAGCACTGGCGGGCTCAGGCGCCCGAGCCGGTCTACTCCGGCGATGTCCAAGGGCCGGCCGACTCGGCATCTTCGACGCCGTCTTCTCTCGATCTTGATGTCACCTCCGACGCCAACGCCTTCTCAGCTGGCGAGGACGACGAAGACGCGGTCGTTATGCGCCAGGCGATGGAGCTGGTGGTGCGGAGCCAACTCGGCTCCACCTCGATGTTGCAGCGCAAGCTCAAAGTGGGCTTCGCTCGCGCTGGGCGAATCATGGATTTGCTCGAGCAGCGCGGCGTCGTCGGCCCGAGTGAAGGATCGAAGGCGCGTGAGGTGCTCATGACGGTCGAGGAGTTCGAGGCCCTCCACGGCTCCTAACGGGCGGCCCGGCTCGGGAGTAGCCTCGCCACTTGTGGGATCGGTCGAAACGGGGCGTTTCTACGTCGAGACGCTCGGTTGCCCGAAGAATCAAGTCGACTCCGACAAGCTCGTCGGCACCCTGCTCGCCGACGGCATGTCTCCAGTCGAGGACGCCGGCGATGCCGATCTCGTGGTGGTGAACACCTGCGCGTTCATCGAGGAGGCCCGGAAGGAGTCGATCGACACGATTCTGGCGCTCGCTGAGGAGCGGCGCCCGGGCGCGAGGCTCGTCGTTACAGGATGTATGGCGGAGCGCTACGGCGCGGAACTCGCTGAGGAACTGCCCGAGGTGGACGCCGTGGTCGGCTTCGGAGTTCCGATCGCCCCGGAGCGTCAGCGCATCCCGGTGGCGGCCGCGCCTCTGCCCACCCTCGACCTGCTGAATCTGCCCCGACCGGCGTCGGCCGCGCCGTGGGCGTACGTGAAGATCGCTGAGGGCTGCAATCGCTCGTGTGGTTTCTGCGCTATTCCGTCGTTTCGTGGTCCGCAACGCAGCCGTGACATCGACTCGATCCTGTCCGAGGTGTCTGAGACCGGCGCCCGAGAGATCGTGCTCGTCGCCCAGGATCTCGCGTCGTTCGGAACGGACCGACCCGAGGAACTCGGCGGGGGCTCCATCGTGCCGCTCGTTGAGCAGGTCGACCGGCTCGTCGATCGGGTGCGTCTGCTCTACCTGTATCCGAGCGACCTCAGCGATGCCTTGATCGACACCATCTGCGCGACGGGTGTTCCGTACTTCGACCTCTCCCTCCAGCACGTCAGCAAGCCGTTGCTCAGGGCGATGCGCCGATGGGGTGACGGCGAGCGGTTCTTGAAGCGGATCGAGGACATTCGTGAGCGCGAGCCTGAAGCGGCATTCCGTTCGAACTTCATCGTCGGCTATCCAGGCGAGACCGAGGCCGATCACGATCTTCTGCTCCGATTCGTCGAGGAGGCGCGACTCGACTGGTGCGGGTTCTTCGCCTACAGCCGGGAGGAGGGCACCCACGCGGCGGGCCTCGACGGCGCGGTGAATCCGGGTCTAATGGCTGAGCGGCTGGCGGAGCTGCGGGAGATGCAGGACGAGATCACCGCTGAACGCCGCGACTCGCTGATCGGTGAGCGGGTGGAGGTCCTGGTCGACTCGGTCGGTGAGGGACGCACCTTCCGCGAGGCTCCTGAGATCGACGGTGTCGTCCGCCTGTCCGACTCGTTGAAGGTCGGTGAACTCGCCACCGTTCAGATCGTCGACGCGGAGGGGCCGGACCTCGTCGCGGAGGGCGCGGCCTGATGCCTGTCGACCCGAACGCCGTGGCCACGTGGGCGAACGCGATCACCGCGGGACGCCTCGTGTTCTCACCGGTGATGTTCCTCGTGATCCCCGATCACGACCGAGGATCGTGGCTCGCCTACGGACTGTGGTTCGTGCTCAGCCTCTCCGATGGCATCGACGGCTGGATCGCGCGCCGTCACGGCACCACCTCGTCGGGTGCTTTCCTCGACCCGCTCGCCGACAAGGTCCTCGTGCTCGGAGCCATGTTCACCCTCGTCGCTCGTGACGTGTTTTGGTTGCTCCCGGTGGCGATCATCACTGGACGTGAGCTCGTGATCAGCGTCTACCGGATCCTCGTCGGATCGAAGGGGGTCAGTGTTCCCGCTTCGAAGGTCGCGAAGTACAAGACGGTGTTCCAACAGTTGGCGGTCGGCTTCGCGCTGTGGCCGTGGTTCGCCGTCGACCATCGTTGGCTCTGGAATGGTCTGTTGTGGATCGCTGTCGGTCTCGCTCTCGTGAGCGGTTGGAACTACCTGTCGGCCAGTCGACGCCAGCCGGTGCCCGATGCGGTGTGACGTTTTGGCGGTCGGGACCGAGCTGTTGCTCGGTCAGATCGTCGATACCAACTCAGCCTGGCTCGGTGAGCAACTCGCGGCCCACGGCATCGACTCGCTCGCCCAGACCAAGGTGGGCGACAACGTCGGCCGGATCATCTCCCATCTGCGTTCGATGCTCGAGCACGCCGACGCCGTGATCATGTGCGGAGGTCTCGGCCCGACCCACGACGACCTCACTCGGGAGGCGATCGCCGCGGTGATGGGCGTTGAACTCGAACTCGACGAGGGGATCGGGGCGGTGATCCGGGAGATGTTCGAGAGCCGAGGTCGCTCGATGCCGGAGAACAACCTCCGTCAAGCGATGGTGCCGGCAGGGGCGACGATCATCCCGCAGACGCGGGGTACGGCACCGGGGCTCATCTGCCCGGTGACGGTCTCGGTGGACGGCCGCCAGGTCGAGCGTGTCGTGTACGCCGTTCCCGGTGTGCCCCACGAGATGCGCGACATGTTCGAGCGGGCCATCGCTCCGGATCTTCACGCGCGGGCGGGGGAGCAGGCGGTGATCGTCTCGCGAGTGCTTCGCACCTGGGGTGAGAGCGAGAGCGGCCTCGACGAGCGCCTTCGGCCAGTAATCGAGGAACTCGACGCGCGCGGCAACCCGACCCTCGCTTTCCTGGCGAGCGGCTGGGAGGGGCTCAAGGTGCGACTGACCGCCCGCGGGGTTGATGCGGCGGCCGCTCGAGCGGAGCTCGCGCCGTTCGAGGAGCGCATCCGGGCCGAACTCGGAGCGACCGTCTTCGGCTTCGACGAGGACACGATGGAGTCGGTTGTACTGGGGATGCTCGCCCAGCGAGGTTGGACCCTCGGATGCGCCGAGTCGGTCACGGGGGGTCTCATCGGTGCTCGGCTGACCGGGGTTCCGGGGGCCTCGAAGGTGTTCGCCGGCTCGATCGTCTCCTACGCAACCGAGGTGAAGCGGTCGGTGCTCGGCGTCGGCTACGACCTCGTCGTGACTGAGGAGGCTGCTGTCGAGATGGCCGAGGGCGCTCGGTCGGTGCTCGGCGTCGATGTGGCGATCGCGGTGACCGGGGTCGCTGGCCCCGATACGCAAGAGGGTCGTCCGGCGGGAACCCTCTGCGTGGCGGCCATCTGGCCGGGAGGGTCGCTCAGTAGAACCCTGAGGCTGCCGGGCCAACGCGAGCCGATGCGGCAAATGTCGGTGATCTCCTCGCTCGACCTGCTCCGCAGAGCGCTCCTCGCCGCCGAGGTCTGAACCCCAGCGGTACGATTTGGCCGCCAGCCCCTGTAGCTCAGTCCGGATAGAGCAACGGCCTTCTAATCCGTAGCGCGCAGGTTCGAATCCTGCCAGGGGCGCTGTACCCTGCGAGGGTCGCGCGAGGGGTCGCGCGCCCCCGTCAACTCAATCCCCGAAGAGGTCCCGCGTGAAGTTCAAGAAGGGCGACACCGTCATCTATCCCCAGCACGGGGCGTGCGTCGTGAAGGGCACGAAGAAGATGGAGGCCTTCGGCGAGAAGCGCGACTATCTCATCCTCGAGACCGTCATCAACGAGATGGTCCTCAAGGTGCCCGTCGATAAGGCCGACGAGGTCGGCGTGCGTCCGCCGGTCTCTCCCGACGAACTCGAGGACTTGGTGTCGGTGCTCGCGAAGCCCGATCCGCGTGTGCCCTCCAACTGGAGTCGCCGCTTCAAGAACCATCAAGAGAAGCTGAAGTCGGGCGACGTCTATCAGGTGGCCGAGGTGGTTCGTAACCTCGCGGCGCGTAATCGCGACGCGGCCCTCTCTGCGGCCGAACGCACGATGTACGAGCGGGCTCGGGTCAACCTCATTAGTGAGATCTCGCCGGCGCTCAAGGTCTCGGCTGAGGACGCTGAGATTTATCTTGATGAGGCGCTCGCCAAGGGTGTGCTGAAGGCGCCGAAGAAGGCCAAGGCAGCCGCCAAGAAGTGACCTTCCGGCCTGCGGGCCGTGCCAGACTCGGGCGATGTCCAACGTCGCCTTCATCGGTCTCGGAGTCATGGGAGCCCCCATGGCCGGTCACCTCGCTTCCGCCGGTCACGACGTGACCGTCTTCAACCGGACCGCGTCGAAAGCGCTGGCCTGGGTCGCCATTCACGGTCATCGGGCCGCGCCGACTCCGGCTGAGGCGGCCGAGGGCGCCGAGTTCGTGATGCTCTGCGTCGGCAACGACGACGACGTTCGCGAAGTGGTCACGGGACCGGCGGGATGCCTGGAGGCGATGGCTGAGGGTTCGGTGCTCGTCGATCACACGACCGCGTCGGCGGACTTGGCGCGCGAGCTGTCGGCGGCCTGCGCCGAACGGGGAGTGGCCTTCATCGACGCTCCCGTGTCGGGTGGCCAAGGCGGAGCCGAGTCGGGCCAGCTCACCGTCATGTGCGGCGCCGACGACGAGGCCGCGTTCCAGCGGGCAGAAGTGGTGATCGACGCCTACGCCCGCCGCTGCCGGCGGCTGGGAGCGGCGGGATCTGGTCAGCTGACGAAGATGGTTAACCAGATCTGCATCGCCGGTTTGGTTCAGGCACTCTCCGAGGGGCTCGATTTCGCCCGCCGGGCCGGACTCGACGTCGACCAAGTCGTCGATGTGATCTCCCAGGGCGCGGCCCAGAGCTGGCAGATGGAGAACCGCTCCGCCACGATGGCCCGCGGCGAGTATGAGTTCGGGTTCGCCGTGGAATGGATGCGCAAGGACCTCGGCATCTGTCTCGCCGAATCGAACCGCAACGGCGCCCGGCTTCCGGTGACCGCGCTCGTCGACCAGCTCTATCGCCAGATCGAACAGCGCGGTGGATCGCGTTGGGATACCTCCTCGCTCATCGAACTCCTCCGCTCTCCCTGAGCGGGCAGTTCAGAAGGCGAGCTGGAGACGGTCGACTCCCCGGATCGTCAGCCGATCCCTCCAACGTGGCTCGCCCACGAGGCGAAGGTCGGGGAATCGTCGGATGAGCCTCGTGATAGCGATTTCCGCTTCCATGCGAGCCAGGGACGCCCCGAGGCAGTAGTGCGCTCCCGACGAGAACGCGAGGTGACGGTTGGCGTTCGGCCGGCCGAGGATCAGCCGATCGGGCTCTGGAAACATCTCCGGGTCGCGGTTAGCGGCGCCGAGGCAAGTGATCACGACCTCGCCGTGATGCACTTCCACCGGCTCCCCCTCGGCATCTCGGTAGGAGACCGTTCGGAGCGGCGCTCGAACGGTTTGTTGGACGGGGCCGTCATAGCGGAGCAGCTCGTCGACAGCGACGGAGTCGAGGGCGGGGTCGTCACGCCAGGCCGCGAGCTGGTCGGGGTGCTGTAACAGGGCGAGCACTCCGTTGCCGATCAGGTTGACCGTCGTCTCGTGCCCGGCCACGTAGAGCAGCACGACGAAGGCCATCAACTCGGCCATGTCGAGTCGGTCGCCCTCGGCCTCAGCGGCCAGCAACGCCGACACAACGTCCTCCCCTGGGTTGCGACGCCGGTCGGTGATCACGCTGTCGAGGAAGGGGATGAGCTCGCCGATCGCTGCTTCGGCCGCGTCGAGATCGGCGAGGGTCGCCGTCGGCTCGAGGGTCGCGGTGAGGATCTGGCTCCAGTCCCTCAGCTCGTCGCTCCGGTCGGTCGGCATATCGAGCATCTCGGAGATCACGCGAAACGGGATCGGGAAGGCGAGATCATCGATGAGCTCGAATCCTCCGTCGGCGGCTGCTCGATCGAGGACCTCGTCGACCATCCGCTCCGTGATCGCTCGGAGGCGCTCCACGGCGCGGGGCGTGAACGCTTGAGTGACGAGTCGCCGAAGTCGGGTGTGGTCGGGCGGGTCGAGGTTCAAGATGGAACGCCCGCCGTTTGAGGCGCGCTCTTTGCGGCGAACGCTGACTGGATCGATGGCGGGTGCCGCCGAGTGGCGTTCGATATCTCGGGCGAAGTCGGGGCCGCGGAGGGTGCTCGACACGTCGGCATGCCGGGTCACGACGACGGTGTACTCGTCGAGTCGATGCGCCGGGTCGGTGGATCGGAGGCGCTCGTAGAACGGGTAGGGGTCGGCGCGAAAGGCGGGGTCGGCGGGGCGCCAGAGTTCGGTGGATCCGCGTCGCGCGGATCGCTCCTCAGCCATCGCCGCCGAGTGCAGGCGGGAGGAGGCCTGCGATTGGGTCGTTCCAGGCGTACTCGGCCGCGTCGAGCCCTGGCCACAGCACCCACTGGGCGCCGTTGCGGCGTTCGGTGAGTGCTCGGATCATCACCTCGGCAACGGCCTCAGGGGTAAGCAACTCGATGCCGTTCTCAGTAATCCGATCCTTGGTTTCTGTATCGATGATCGCGGTGTCGGCGAACCCGGGGCATACCGCGCTGATCGTCACGTCGAGCGGTTCGCCGTGATTGTCGACGGCCGCCGCGAGCGAGCGGACGAAGCCGACCACCGCGTGTTTGGTAAGTCCGTACACGGGGTCGGGAGCGATCGGGACGAGGCCGGCGATCGACGCCGTGACCACGATGTCGCCGAAGCCGGTTGCCGCCATGTGGTCGAGCACCGCTCGCGAGCCGAGTACGACGCCATCGACATTGACCGACATGATCCGCCGGTAGCGCTCATCATCGAGGCCGAGCACGGGGAGCGTGTCGTCGGGGCGGAGTTGGTTGGTCGCGATGCCTGCGTTGAGGACGGCGATGTCGAAGGGGCCGTGCTCGTCGACGATTCGCGTCCAGGCCGTTGAGTCTCCGACGTCGAGGCGTACGGGGGTGGCTCCGGTTCGTTCCGCGGTTGCTTCAGCGGAATCTGCGTCGATATCCGCGGCGACAACGCTCGCTCCGAGCGCGCGCAGGGCGGCGGTGGTAGCGGCGCCGATTCCGCTTCCCGCTCCGGTCACGATCGCTCGGCGTGACGTCCAGGCAACCCCGTTGATGTTGTCAGGCATATCCGTCCTCTCCCCAGTCTGGATGCTCGAACTCATCGATTCCGCGTTCGAGGCGCTCGACGACGGTCTCAATCACGTGGATTCGCGCCCATCTTTTCTGCTCCCCGGAGACGAGAGTCCATGGGGCCAGGTCGTGGTCGGTGCGGCGGAGCATCTCATCAACCGCGGCGTCGTAGAGGTCGATCTTGTCTCGGTTCCGCCAGTCCTCGTCGGTGAGTTTCCAGCGTCGGAGCGGGTCGTCGCGGCGCTTCTCGAACCTTCGCAGTTGCTCCTCCGGGCTGATGTGCAGCCAGAACTTGATGATGATGAGACCTTCGAGGGCGAGGTTGCGTTCGAACTGGACGATCTCGTCGTAGGCGCGGCGCCATTGCGGCTCACTCGCGTACCCCTCCACCCGCTCGACGAGCACTCGGCCGTACCAGGAGCGGTCGAAGAGGGCCAACCCGCCGAGGCCGGGCACCTCGGTCCAGAAACGCCAGAGGAAGTGGCGACGCTTCTCCTCGAAGGTCGGCTTCGCGAAGACGGCGACCCGGTAGTGACGGGGGTCGAGGGGCTCCACGATCCTCTTGATCGCCCCGCCCTTGCCGCCGGCGTCCGATCCCTCCATGACGATGAGCACACCGGGGCCGAGCGCGGGGTTCTCGAGGTGCCCGCCGGTGTGGAGCCGCAATTCGAGGAGTCGTCGCTGCGCTCGGTAGAGGCGCTCCTCGTACTCGGCATTGCTCAGCCGAGCTGACAGATCGATGTCAGCGAGGCGCTGAACGGGTCGATCACCCATCGTCTTGCGTGGCGGTGGCGAGGGCGTCGACCACCCGATCGATCTCCTCGTCGGTCATGACCAAGGGAGGGCAGAAGGTGTTGGAGTGCTCGGCGATGGCGCGGGTGATGACCCCGAGGTGGAGCATGCGGTCTCGGACGGTCACCGCGCTCTGGTGGGGGTGAAGCCCGACCGCCCACACGGCCCCCCGACCGCGAACCTCGGCAACCTGCCCGTCGGCTGCGATCGCGGTAAGTCCCGCCGACAGGCGTTCTCCGATTGCGGTGGCCCGCTCAAGGAGGCCCTCGCGTTCGAGGATGTCGATGTTGGCGAGCGCGGCGGCGCAGACCGTTGGGTGGCCCGAGTAGGTGTACCCGGTCTTAAGAACGAAGGCGGGGTCGGATTCGAGTGCCTCCCGAACCCTCGAACCGACGATCACGCCCCCGAGGGGCTGATACCCGGAGGTGACCGCCTTCGCGAAGCAGATGAGGTCGGGGGTCACCCCGAAGTGGGTCGCGCCGAACCAGTCCCCGAGACGGCCGAATCCGGTGATGACCTCGTCGAAGATGAGGAGCGCGCCGTGCTGATCGCAGAGTCGGCGCACCGACTCGAGATACCCCTCGGCGGGGGGCCACACCCCACCGGCGCCCTGGACCGGCTCGGTGATGACCGCGGCGACGCGTCCAGCGTGATCGGCCATGGCGCTGGCGAGCGCCTCGACATCGTCGCCCGGAACTTGGATGACCGCGGAGAGCAACTCTCCCCACCCCTCCTTGTTGGGCGGCAGGCCCTGGGCGCTGGTGCCTCCGTAGTTGGTGCCGTGGTAGCCCCGCATCCGGGAGATGATCACGTTCCGGTCGGGATCGCCTGCGAGCACCTGGGTGAGGCGGGCGATCTTCATCGCGGTGTCGACCGCTTCGGAGCCCGATCCGCAGAGGAACACTCGGCCGTCGTCGATGGGGGCGAGATCGGCGACTCGGGCGGTCAGTTCCTCGGCCCGCTCGTTCGTGAACGGGTCGAAGCAGGAGTAGGCCTCGAGGGTGGTCATCTGGGCCGCGGTCGCCTCGGCGATCTCCCGACGTCCGTGTCCGACGTTGCAGTACCAGAGGCTCGCCATCGCATCGAGGTAGTCGTTGCCGTCGGCGTCGGTGACTGTCGATCCGCTGCCCGAGACCAGCCGGATGAAGTCCTCGCGTGAAGGGCGGGCAAATGGGTGCAGGAAGCTGCTCGGCACGCCACGACCGTAGCCGTCGGGAGTCAGGGGTCGGTGTCTGGGAGACTGGGCTCATGGCCGAGATTCTCGTAGCGACCACCGCTGCCGATGACCGTCATCTGACCCCTGCTGGTCACCCCGAGGACCCTCGACGGCTGACGGCTGTCCTCGACGCTCTCCAAGCACCGGAGATCGCCGAAGCGGTTCGGGTCATGGAGGCGGGCCCGGCTCCTCGGGAGGCGCTCGAGGCCATTCATCCGGCCGGTCACCTGGATCGACTCGAAGCGTTCTGTGCAACTGGCGGAGGGCGACTCGATCCGGACACCGGTGTCTCAATCGGTTCCTATGACACGGCTGTTCGCGCGGCGGGTGCCCTTCTCGAGGTGATCGATGCCCTTGAGCGCGGGGAGGCCGATCATGGGCTCGCGGCGGTGCGCCCTCCGGGACATCACGCGCTCGCTTCGACGGCGATGGGGTTCTGCCTCGTGAACTCGGTGGCGGTCGCGGCGGCCTCGCTCGCCGCTCGCGGGCACCGGGTGGCGATCGTCGACTGGGACGTCCACCACGGAAACGGAACTCAGGACCTGTTCTACGACCGCGGCGATGTGCTGTACGTGTCGACCCATCAGGCGCCGCACTATCCGGGGACGGGGCGGGCCAGCGAAGTCGGCGTCGGTGATGGTTTCGGAGCGACGGTCAATGTTCCGCTCCCCGCGGGATCGGGAGGCGAGGTGCTCCGGTCCGCCTTCGACCGTGTTGTCGTGCCGGCTGTTCAGGAGTTCCAGCCCGACTGGCTGCTCGTCTCAGCGGGGTTCGATGCGCACCGGGATGATCCACTCGCTTCCTTGGCGCTCGTGGAGGGGGATTTCGCCGCGCTCGCCAGTCGCCTAACCGGCCTCGTGGCGCCGCGCCGTCTGGCGTTTGTGTTGGAAGGCGGTTACGACCTCGGGGCGCTTGGTCGGTCGGTGCTCGCCACGCTCGCGCAACTGGTCGGCGCTGAGGTGCCCGACCTTGAGCGGTTATCAGACGATCGCGTGGGTGTCGATGTGGTCGACCGTGCCATTGGCGAGCGAGAGGCGGCTCTTGCGTGAGTAGCCGCAGTGGTGACGGGTTCATGCGCTGCTCCGACGGGGCAGTGCGCTGGGGGGTCTTCGGCGCGGCAGGCGTGGTGTTCGTCCATCGAAGCGATGAGGGGCCGACGGTGATGTTGCAGCGACGTTCGGCCTTCGCTCATGAGGGTGGCACGTGGTCGTGCGCTGGCGGCGCCCTCGACGAAGGCGAGTCACCGCTCGACGGAGGTCTGCGCGAGGCGAGCGAGGAGGTCGGTGCTGTGCCGGCCGGATGGCGGCTTCTCGGTGAGGTGGTGTTCGCTCCGGCGCTGGATTGGTCGTATACGACCTCGGTGGTTGAGGTGGGGGAGCGGTTCGGGGCTTCGATCAACTTCGAGACCGACGATGTGGCGTGGATACCGGTGGATCAGGTCGCCTCGATGGATCTTCACGCGGGTTTCGCAGCGGCGTGGCCGCAGATCGCGGGTGTCGTGCTCGGCGCGTGGTGACCGCGCCGAGCACGAGCCCTCAACTCAGGCGCGTACGCCCTTGGAGATGGCGCCGAAGACGGCGTCCTTCAGCGGGATCATGCCCGCGATGATCGCTCCGTTGGCGATGACGTTGATCCAATCGTCGCCGTGTACCCATCCCCAGCCACCCAGCACGTAGCCGGCGTCGCCCATGAGCCACACCATGAGGATGGCGATGAGGAGTGTGAGGTTGGCTCCGAGGATCGGCAGCTTGCCGATGGTGTCGGAGAGTCCGATGGTCCCGAGGATGCTGTGGAGGACGGTCATGACCGCCTCCAGCAGGATCGCCATGGTGATGAACAGTGCAACCGTGTACATGGAGTACCTCCTTGTGAGCACAGGGTGTGATCACAAGCGCACAAAATAGAGATCACAATTACACAAGTGGTGGATGGTCGGCAGGCGCTCAGCGGCGCGCGACTGGCCGGTGGAGCCGGACTGGGTCCGCACTACCGTCGCGCGGGTGGACGCCTCCCCGAAACTGTGTGTGCTCGGCGACTTCGCGTGGGATGTGCTCATTCGGACCAATAGCGAGCTGCTCCGAGGTGGAGACACCTTCGGCGAGGTGGTCCTCCTGCCAGGCGGGAGCGGTGCCAATGTCGCCGTCTGGGCGACCCGTTGCGGTTTGACCACGACCTTCATCGGCAAGGTGGGGCGCGACCAGATGGGGCTCCTCGCCCGGGAAGACCTCGATCGGGAAGGCGTCGCCCACCACCTCGTCGAGTCGGGAGCGCACGCCACGGGCTCGGTCGCGGTGTTCGTCGACCATACGGGGGAGCGCTCGATGGTGTCGGGGCACGGTGCCGACTTCTATCTTCTGCCCTCGGAACTGCCTTCCACGGCGATCTCGAGCGCTGACCATCTGCATCTCACCGCCTGGTCGTTGTTCACTGACCCCCCGCGGGCAGCAGCTCGCCGGGCCGCCGTGATCGCGAAGGCGGCCGGGGCTCGCATCAGCTTGGACCCGGGATCGTTCCAGATGATCGAGGAGATGGGAGTCGATCATTTCCTCTCGGTCACGACCGATCTCGGAGTCGACGTCTTCCTTCCGAACAAGGAGGAGGCGGCGGTGCTGACCGGCGCCGACAATCCCGAGTCGGCGTGTCGAGTGCTCGCCGATGTGTATCCCGGCGCGCTGATCGTGGTGAAACTTGACGCCGACGGGGCGCTCGTCGGTGCTGCCGGTGGTGTCCACCATGTTCCTCCTCATTCGAACAAGCTCGTCGATGCGACGGGCGCTGGAGATTCCTTCGCCGGGGCGTTCCTCTCCCGCTTCCTGCGCGGAGCTGATCCGGTCGAAGCCGCCGAATTCGCGGTTCGGGTTGCGGAATGGGTGATCGAGCATCCGGGTGCCCGACCGAAGCCCGGCCCGGCCCTCGCCCGAATCCTTGCCTAGGTGTGGCCGGCGGCGTGTGCCAAGAGTCACCGGTGGGGATCCGATATGTGTAAAAGTGTTCGGGCCCAATCGTGGGCACCTAGGAGGTTCAAATGAATGAAGTCATGTTGACGGGTGACAACTACACGCTCGTCTACAACGCCCTGTCCTTCGGCACCGCGGTCATGCTGGGTGCCTTCGTCTACTTCCTCACGCAGATCAACAGCGTGGCGAAGGCCTACCGCTCCGGTGTCGCTGTCTCGGCGGTCGTCGTCGGTATCGCGGGCTATCACTACTACCGGATCTGGCAAGGCTTCTCCGAAGGCGAGATGAACGAGGGCTACCGCTACGCGGACTGGCTCATTACCGTTCCGCTCCTCGTCATCGAGTTGCTCATTGTCCTCGGGGTCGCCAACGAGGTTCGCAAGGGCCTCATGCGCAAGCTGGTTCCCGCAACCGTCCTCATGATCGCTCTCGGCTACCCGGGAGAGGTCTCGAGCGACAACGGAACCAAGTGGCTCTGGTGGGTCCTCGCCATGATCCCGTTCGTGTACATCCTGTGGGTGCTCTATGGGCAGCTCCAGGAGGCGTCCAGCCGCGAGTCGGGTGCCGTCGCCGGGGCGATCAAGAACGCCACAGTGGTGCTCCTCGTGACCTGGTGCGTCTACCCGATCGCGTACCTCTTCCCGGTGTTCGACGCGAACTCCGAGGGCCTCGAGGTGCTGCGTCAGGTGGGCTACACCTTCGCTGACATCACCGCGAAGGCGCTCTACGGCCTGATGATCCTCGGGATCGCCAAGGCTCGCACCGCGAACGAGTCCTGATCCTCCGGTCGCCTCGGCGACCAGAGACCGAACATGCAAGGAGCCCGGGCCTCGGCCCGGGCTCCTTCGCGTGGAGCGGGTGACGGGAATCGAACCCGTATCATCAGCTTGGAAGGCTGAGGTTCTAGCCGTTGAACTACACCCGCGAGTGCCTGCAACGTTATCCGGCGCTCCTCATCCTCCCCTCGGTCACACCCCTCGGTCAGGATGGCGTCCATGATCGACGCACCATCCACCGCCCCCGCGGAGGCTGATCAGCGCGTGATCGACAAGGTTCGAAAGCTGCTCGCCATGGCCGAGGGCACCGACAATTCCGAGGAGGCCGACGCCTTCGCTCGCAAGGCGGCCGACCTCATCGCCCGGCACCGCGTCACCGAGTCGGCGCTTCGCGATATCGACCCCGATCAACTCGAGGTCGCCGAGCTCGATCTCGGTCGTGGCGCCTATGTGAGAGCCCGCTTCCATCTCTTAGCGGGTATCGCCGAGGCCCACGGCTGCCTCGCCACCTTTATGACCGGCGGTCGGGGCACGCTCGCTCACATCACCGGTCACCGCCGCGACACATTGGTGGTTCGGGTGCTCTTCACATCGCTGCTCTCTCAGATGACCCAGCGAGCCGCCTTGGAGCGTCGGGCGACCGCGGCGGCTACCCAGCGCTGGAGACGGTCGTTCATGTTCGGCTTCGCCGACGAGGTCGCGGCGATGCTGCAAACCGCGCGGTCCGAAGCGATCGCCGCCACCGACGACCCTGCATCCACCGTGCCGGCGCTCCGCGCTCAAGACGTCGTGGTTCGAGAGTTCGCGGGGGAGCGCCTCGGCCGGATCGTCACCGCGCGCCCAGCAGCGCCGGCGGTTCGCGACGGGTTGCGGGCGGGCCGCCAGGCGGCTGCTGAGTCCGACGTTGGCCGGGTTCGGCTTCGGGGCCGAGCTGCGATCGGTCGCGGATCATGACGCTTGACGCTGATCGCAGCCAGGTCTACGCCGCCGAGGAGGCGGCCTTCGGCGGCACGACCCTCGACTCGATCACCCGGTTCGAGCATCTCGAACGTCTGGCGCTCCAAGCGATGTCACTCCCGTGGTGGCCCGGTCCTGTCGTGCCGATCGTCGCCGCACGCGCTGATGCGCGTTCCTCCTGCGCTCGCTCCACCACCGATGGGCTCGAGATCCGCCTGGCGGCGCCGCAGTGGACGCCGGTCACCCTCACCCACGAACTCGCCCACGTGCTCGCAGGCCTCACAGCAGGTCACGGTGCTGGCTTCCGGCGGGCTCATGTCGACATCGTCACCTCGGTACTCGGTACCGAGGCCGGCCGGTGGCTCCTCGACGCCTACGTCGCCCACGGGTTGCCGTTGCCTCGTGCCGAACGGGTAGCCGAGCCGATGCCCGCGCCAAGGGTCGACGGGCCGATCGCGCTCTAGCCGGTCGGAGTCACCCAGCGGTCACGAAGCGTGTCCGCCAGGTGAGCGATCGGTCGACGAAAGCCATCCGCTCCGGCCGGCCCAGCATCGAAGACGCTGGGATCAGCAACCCCGATAGCGAGCACGATGGTGTGGAGCGACATCGTGTCGAGCAGGTCGATCAGCGGTTCGAGGAGGTTGGTTCGGTCGGCCTCCCCCAGCGAGAGCACGACCGCATCGGACTCCACATCGGTTCGCGCCATCGAGCAGTTGTCGAAGGCCACTCCAACAGCCTCGAGTGCGCCCGAGAGCGTGTCGGCCCCGGTGAGATCACCGATGGCCTCGGTGTAGTCGTCCGTCGCGGACAGGCACACCACGAGCGACTCTGGAGCCGTTGGCGGCCGTTGGTCCTCGACGCCCGCGGTTTGCGATGGAGCGCAGGCAGCGACCGCGACGGCGAGCGCGATGAGGGCCCCGCTGCGTTGGATCAGTTCTCCTCCGCGTCGAGGACGCTGAGGAACTCATCGACCACGGCAGCGTCCACCGGAACGAGGTGCTGCTCCTCGGGATAGGCGCCCGAGTCGACATCGGCGATGAACTCGGAGAACGCGGCGACTCGTTCGCGTTGCAAGCGGTCGAACTCCGAGGCGAAGTCGCGGTACACCTTGGCGTGCCGAGGCAGGTGGCCGCGGGTGTAGCCGAGCAGGTCGCAAGAGAACAGGTACTGCGCGTCACATCCGGCCCCAGCCCCCATCGAGAACATGACGAGCGAGGTTCGTCGAGAGATCTCAGTGGCGATTTCGGGCGGCACCACCTCGATCTCGGCAGCGAAGGCCCCGGCGGCCTCGAGGGCGCGCACCCCCTTCCACACCTCGAGCGCGGACTCCACGGTCTTGCCGACCGCCCGGAAGCCTCCCGTCCAGGTACGCCGCGATGGGATGAGGCCGACATGTCCGACGACTGGGATCCCTTCGGCAGCGAGTCGCGAGATCACCTCGATGCTCGCGGCGCAGTAGCAGGCGTCGGCGCCGGATCGGATCGCGTCGTGTCCGGCGCGCAGGTAGTCGTCGGTGGTCGCGAGCACGCCGAAGGGGAGTCCGACCTGAACGAAGCAGTCACCGGCGGCCTCGCGCATCTCGGCATCCCAGAGGTGCCGTTCGATCGACAGCACATCGACTCCGGCCTCGGCGCAAGCGCGAGCTTCATCGGTGTTCTCCACGTACACCATTGAGAGTTGGCGTACCCCCTTCAGGGCTCGCAGGTCGGCGACGGTGCGGCGCGTTCGGTTCATGGGCTGAGACTACGACGCGCCTCAAGCGCCGGACACACGCGCATCGTGACCCTCCCAGAAGGGCTCACGGATCTCGCGCTTCAGGATCTTCCCGGCAGCGGATTTCGGCAAGGGATCTGCGATCACCTCGATGCGCCGGGGAACCTTGAAGCCGGCGATCAGTCGACGGCAGTGCTCGACCAGCTCGGTGTCGGTGAGGTCGATTCCTTCACGGGCGACGACCGTTGCCGCCACTGCCTCGCCCCAACGCGGGTCGGGGATGCCGTAGACCGCGCACTCCAGGACCCCGGGGTGGGTCATGAGCGCCTGCTCAACCTCGGTGGAGTACACGTTCTCGCCGCCCGACACGATCATGTCCTTCGCTCGATCGACGAGGAACAAGAAGCCCTGGGAGTCGATCCAGCCGACGTCGCCGGTCCGGTACCAGCCGTTGCGGAGCACGGCGGCGGTCTCCTCGGGCTTGTTCCAATAGCCGGCCATGACGTTGTCGCCGCGCACGACGACCTCGCCGCTCTCTCCTGCGGGCAGGTGATTGCCATCGGAATCGATGATGGCGACCCGGCAGCCGAGCACCGGTTGGCCGCATGAGCGCTCCCGCGGTCCGCCGAGTTCGTCCTGCTCGTCGGCGAGCGCGGTGGTGAGGGGTGATAGTTCGGTCGCGCCATAGAGGTGGATCATCGCCGTGCCAGGGAACAGTTGATGGAAGCGACGGACCGTCTCCACGGCGACCGGTGAAGCACCGTGGGTGAGCAGGCGGAGCGAGGTGGTGTAGCGGGGACGCTGACTCTGCGACTCACATAGCGCGACCATCATCGTTGGCACGGCGAGGGTCGTGGTGATGCCCTCGGCTGCGATGACATCGAGCACGACCTCAGGGTCGAAGGCCGGCACGGTCACTTGGGTGGCGCCGAGGGCGAGCGAGGCGAGTACCGCGTAGGTGCCGGCAGCGTGGAACATCGGCGACATGACGAGGTAGCGGTCGTCGGCCCGCACCTCGCAGCAGTTGATCGTGTTCCACATGTTCGCGATCAGGTTGCGATGGGTGAGCATCACCCCCTTGGACGGCCCCGTCGTGCCTCCGGTGTAGAAAAGCCCGGCGAGATCGTGCTCGTCGATGGCGTGCAGTTCGTCGAGTTCGGTGAGCGGTGAAGCCGAGGCGATCAGATGCTCGAAGTCGTCGGGAACGCGGATGACGTGCTCGACGACCTGCTCGATTGGCGAGGGTGGACGGTCGGTGATCAGTGCGCGCACGCCGGCGTCTCGCAGGATGTACTCGATCTCGGGATCGGCGAGGCGAGTGTTGATCGGCACGATCACGAATCCGCTGGCGGGAAGCGCCACATATGACTCGATGAAGGTGTGGCCGTTCGCCATGAGCAATGCGACCCGATCGCCCGGTCGCAGACCGAGGGCGGAGAGCCCTCCCGCGATCGAGCGGCAGCGCAGGTCGAGCTCGGTAAACGTCAGGGTGAGCTTCGCGGCGGTGTCGACGACGGCCGGTGAATCAGCGGCGACGCAAAGACCGCGTCGAAGCGGGTCGGCGAAGGTCCTCATGATGGAGTCAACCTAGGGGTTGAACGGTGCTGCCCTCATCTCCGAAGCGATCGCTGTTCGGCGTGCAGCAAGTGGTGACCTGGAGAGTCTCTGAGATCCTCGCGGTTGTGGAGGCGAAGCAACGACCGCGGTGGCGGAGAGCGTCAGGCGTCCCAGCGCTCGCGGAGCGTGGACCAAACTCCTTGGTCCCACGAGAACTCGACCATGTTGCCGTCGGGATCGCGCAGCATGCAGATGTAACCAATGGGCGGTGGCATCAAGGTAGGGGGCATTGCGAGGCACCCGTTCTCCCTCGCGCGCTCGGCGATCTCGTCGACGTGCGATTGCTCCGCCATCTCGATGCCCAGATGCGCGAACGGGGCGAGAACCGCGTTTGGTGCGTCCTTGAACGGGTCGGTCTCCGGGAAGAACTGCGCGATCACCAGGATGAATGGGTTGTTGGTCTCGCCCGGCATGCCGAGCCAGGCTCCGTAGCCCATGTCGTCCTCGCGTTGGTCGATGAGTGTGAGCGGTGTCATCGAGGTGTAGAACTCGATGGTTCGCTGGATGTCAGCGACGCGAAGTGCAACGTGGGTCCAGCGTGCTTCGCTGGGATGCAATTGGTACGTGGGTTCGGTCATCTGGGCCTCCTCTGGCTTCGCCCGTGATCATACTTTCGGTCAGTTGGTCTGACCAGAGCCCGGGTGGCGGACTCGGCCGTCAATGGTTATGGTTCGGGCGTTTGGTCAGACGATTAGCCCGAACTGAGAACTCATGACATTCCAGCCGATCACCCGTAACACCGTTAGCGCTCAGATCCGTGAGCAGTTGCTGCGCATGATCACTACGGGGGAGCTCTCTCCTGGCGCGCGGGTGCCTTCCGAGCGCGAGTTGAGTGAGGAGTTCGAAGTCGCTCGAACCTCTGTGCGGGAGGCGATTCAAGGTCTCCTCTCGATGGGTCTCGTCGAGCGCCGAGGGAATCGCACCTGGGTGGCGGAGCACCTGCCGGATGTCGCGGTCGATTCGGATTCGTCCACCGAGCGTTTTATCCATCAGCTGTTCGAGACTCGGAGGGTGCTGGAGGTTCCGGTGTTCGCTCTCGCCGCCGAGAGATCGGACGATGCTTCGCGGGAAGCGGTGCAGGCCGTCCTGCGGAGGTTCGAGGGCGCGCTCACCCTTTGCGAGTTCCGTCAATTGGACCGGGAGTTCCACACACTGATCGCCTCGGGTTGCGGCAATCCGCTGCTCCTCGAGCTCTACTCGAAGGTCCTGGACCAACTATTTCGCTCGTGGGAGATCGACTCCATTCTCACCGAACAGCGAGATCAGAACGAGGTGGACCAGATCATTCAAGCTGCCGTCGAGGGCCACCGAGTGATTGCGGCGGCCTTCTGCACCGGTGACCCCCGAGCGATGGCCACGGCGGTCGAGGCCCACCTGATTGAGATTGAGAACTCAATGGTCCCGCCAGTTGTCTCGTGATGCGCTCGGAGATTTGACAGACCACGTTGCGGTCGTGCTAAAAAACGAGTGGTCAGTTGGTCTGACCATACGGGGGGTGAACCCATCTGGGTTCGGAGCGAGCCACGGGGGGTGGCATGACAGGGTTCGTGAACAGGACGGCATTACGGGAGTGCTGGCATCCGGTCGCGGAATCAGTTGATGTTGGCTCCGATCGTCCCGTTGCAGTGACGCTGCTCGGAACGCATCTCGTGCTGTGGCGATCATCGTCTGGGGACATCGTGGCGGCGCCGGATCGGTGCCCTCACCGAGAGGCGCCGCTGTCGCTCGGTTGGGTCGACGACGGTGTGATTTCATGCCCGTATCACGGTTGGGCTTTCGGTGATGGGGGTCGCTGCGTCCGGGTTCCGAGCGCGGAGCAGGGAACCGCCATCCCCCCAGCGGCTCACCTTCGGTGCGTCAATCTCCGCGAGCAGTACGGGCTCGTCTGGATCTGCCTCGATGAGCCACGGAGTGCCATTCCTGAGATCCCTCAGGAAGCCGACCCACGCTTTCGTCGCATTAACAGCGGAGTTCAACGCTGGAACGCCTCGGCGACACGACTCACCGACAACTTCATGGACATCAGCCACTTCCCGTGGGTCCACACCGGCACATTCGGAGATCGGCAACGCACTGAGGTCCAGAAACTCGAACTGCAGGACCTCGGAGCCGGATGGTTCGGCTATCAGTTCGAGGTGGATGCCCGGAACGCCGACGATGATGCGCGCCTGATTTCTGGGTCGGAGGAGCAAGTCGTCCACCGCCACATGTCGACTGGGTTCACTCTTCCGCTTACCGTGCGGAGCACGATCCGGTACGAGGACGGGCTCGAGCACATCCTCCTCCTGTGCTCCACACCGATCGACGATGATCACGCCTACTTCACGTTCGTCGTGTGGCGAAATGACGACTTCACCGTGGACGGGAACGAGGTCATCGCCTTTGACCGCGCGATCGGTGAGGAGGACCGGAAGATGCTCGAACGCGTGCCGGGGTCGCTTCCTCTCGGACAGACAGACCTCGCCAGCGTCCAAGCTGACCGCGGGTCGGTCGAGTGGCGTCGGCAGTTCATCGAGTTTCTTGAAAGGACTCCCTCATGATTCGAGGAATGAACCATGTTGTTCTCTACGTACGTGACGCCCAGCGTCATCGAGCCTTCTACGAGGACGTGCTCGGGTTCTCGACCGTGATCAACGGACCGGGCCCGTTTGTGTTCATGCGAGCCCCGGGAAGCTCGAACCACCACGACATCGCCTTCTTCACTATGGGCGACCACCTGGGTGCGTCTGCTGCCGGTCAACAGACTGTTGGTCTCTACCACCTCGCGTGGGAGGTCGCCACCCTCGATGAACTTGACCAGATGCGCCTGAAGCTCGACAGCGCCGGCGCGTTGCTCGGAGCATCGGACCATCACTTCAACAAGAGCCTCTACTGCCGGGACCCGGATGGCATCGAGTTCGAGGTCATGTGGCTCACTCCACGTGAGCACTGGGGGGACTTAGAAGACCAGCCGATCGTGCGGCCGCTCGACCTCGACGGCGACCGACAGCACTTCGGGGGTTCGATCACCACGCTCAACGACCGACCACGCACTGACGAAGGACACACCGCATGAACTTGGCCGATCAGTACTGCTACTTCCTCGAGGACGAGGAGTTCAAGGAGACCAACAGGGAGGGGTTCCGCCGTCGTGTCATCACCGGGGACAATCTCCAATTGTGCTTCTGGAGGATCAGGGGTGGATCAACCGGATCGTTCCTCCATCGCCACGAGGACCACGAACAACTCGGAGTCATCGTGCGGGGCTCGCTCGATTTCAGGATCGGCGATGAGCAGTCCGAGGACCGCGTCGTGCTCGGCCAGAACGAGGTGTACCTCGCGCGCCCCGGCGTTTGGCACGGCGACAGCGTGTTCATCGGCGACGACGAGTACGACGAGTGCTGGATCCTTGACGTCTTCGCTCCTCCCCGCGACGACCTGAGGAACGGCTGATGGCAACGGACTGGAGACTCGCCGTCGACATCGGCGGCACGTTCACCGATGTCGTGCTGCTCGACGCGCTGTCGGGTCGTGTCATCGTCGACAAGACTCTGACCACGCCGTCGGCGCCACTCGATGGTGTCCGGACCGGCGTCACCCAACTGCTTCGTCGCGCGGAGGTGTCTCCGAGTGACATCACGGCGCCGATCGTGCACGCGACAACGCTGATCACGAACGCCCTGATCGAGGGGAAGATTGGCAACAGCGGACTCGTCACGACGAAGGGTTTCGCTGACACATTGCTCATCCGGGACGAGCACCGCTATGACATGTACGACCTCCAGATCGAGTTCCCCGCGCCGCCGATCCCACGTGAGCGAACCTTCGAACTCGACGAGCGGACCACGGCGCTCGGTGAGGTGCTTCTCTCACCCACGGACGAGTCCTTGGCGAGATTGGGTGATGCGCTCCGCGGCGCGGAGGTCGACTCCGTAGCGATCTGTTTGCTCAACAGTTACATCAACCGAGCGAACGAGGTCCGAGTCGCTGAGTACCTCGAACAGGCGCTCGGCGTTCCGGTCTGCTTCTCCGCTGACATCTCGCCCCAGATTCGCGAGTACCCGCGAATGATCACCACGGCGTGCAACGCCGCCACGATGCCGGTCATCGGTCCATACCTCGACGAGTTGCAGAAGTGGCTCGTCTCGGAGGGATTTGGCGGCTCGGTCTTGATGATGCTCTCGAATGGTGGAGTCGTCTCCGCTGAGGATGCGGCGCGCGCTCCGATTCGTTTGGTCGAGTCTGGACCCGCTGCGGGGGCACTAGCCGGTTCGTGGTTCGCCGACCGACTCGGCATCGACCGGCTGCTCTGCTTCGACATGGGGGGCACGACCGCTAAGGCCTGCCTCATCGAGCATGGGGAGCCCGAACTCACCAACACGTTCGAGGTGGCGCGCGCGTATCGCTTCAAGAAGGGCTCTGGATTCCCGGTTTCGGTGCCGTCGGTCGACCTCATGGAGATTGGCGCCGGAGGAGGCAGTCTTTCTCGTGTCGACCAGTTCGGGCTGATGAAGGTTGGACCCGAGTCCGCCGGTGCGGAACCCGGTCCGGCGAGTTACGGGCGCGGTGGAACCGAGCCGGCGGTGACTGATGCCGACGTGGTTCTTGGTCTGCTCGACCCTGATGCCTTCCTCGGTGGGGACATGCCCCTCGACAAAGGACTCGCTGAATCGGCGGTTGGGGTAGTTGGACAGTCACTCGGCCTCACTGTGCTCGAGACCGCGGCCGGGATCCACGAGATCGTCAATCAGAACATGGCTGCCGCGGCTCGGATGCACGGTGTCGAGATGGGTGTCGACCTCCGAGGAGTCCCCCTCATCGCCTTCGGAGGCGCGGGCCCCGTCCACGCGTGCGGTGTCGCCGACCTGCTCGAGTCTGACCGTGTGATCTTCCCGGTGAACGCAAGTGTGTTGTCGGCATTCGGCACGCTCGTCTCCCCGGTGCGTATCGACCTCGCTCGTTCGCTTCCGCGACCGCTCTCGACCGTCGACCCGAGTGAGCGCGATTCTCTCCTCGAGGAACTTCGAGTCGAGGGTCGTCGCGTCTTGTCTGCGGCGGGCGTTCCCGATGGCGCCGTTCGCTTCCGCTACGGCATCGACGCGCGTTATACAGGTCAGGGCAATGAGATCACTATCTGGGTCGGCGAAGGCGATGCATGGCCAGCAACGGTCGACACGGTTCGCGAGACGTTCGACACCGAGTACTCACGGATCTACGGCATGACGATTCCCGACGTCGAGATCGAGGCCGTGACGTGGCGACTCTCGGCCTTCGCCGCCACATCGTCCGTAGAACCTGACTCCAGCCTCAGCGCCGCCGACGGTGCGCCGACACCGATCTCGCATCGTCCGATGACCTTCGTTCGAGGACAGGACCCCATCGACACTCCGGTCTATCGCCGCCTTGACCTCGGAGCTGGGGCTCGCTTCGGCGGGCCCGCCGTGGTGGAGGAACGCGAAACGACCTCGGTGATCCGGCCTGGCTGGTCGGTCGAGGTCGCTGCTGACGGAAGCCTCATCGCGACCAAGGGAGAGGGCAACGCATCATGACAACACGAGACTTCGACCCGGTCGAACTCGAGATCCTGTGGCAATCGCTGATCTCGACGGTGAACGAGCAGGCACGGGCTCTGCAGCGAGCGGCGTTCTCGCCCATCGTCCGCGAAGCCGGTGACCTCGCGAATGCTGTCTTTGATCGACGTGGCCGAATGGTCGCACAGGCCGTGACCGGCACGCCTGGCCACATCAACTCGCTCGCCATCGGCGCTGCGAACATGCTCGAGGAGATCCCGATCGAGACGCTCGAGCCCGGTGATGTGCTGGTCACCAACGACCCGTACAAGACCGCTGGTCAGCTGCTCGATGTCACCGTGTTGGTCCCGGCATGGAGAGATGGCCGGATCATCGCCTTCTTCGGTTCGACGATCCATCACACCGATGTCGGTGGATACGGCATCGGGGCCGGCGGACGCGACTGTTTCGAAGAGGGGCTCTGGATCCCGATATGCCGGTTGATGCGCGGGGGTGAGCGAAACGAGGACGTGTGGCGGTTCATCCTCTCGAACGTGCGTCAACCCGACCACATGGCCGGTGATCTCCACGCTCAGTTGGCCTCCGGTCAGATCGGCGCGCAGCGACTCAACGCTCTGTGCGACGCCCATCGGCTCGATGACATCGAGGAGCTAGCCGATGAGATCATCGATCGCTCTGAGGCCGCGACCCGCGCCAGCATTCGAGAGCTGCCCGCGGGCCGTTATGAATCGTCAGCGGTTCTCGACCTCGCTGATGGCAGCATCATCGACATCGTCTGTGCCATTGAGGTCGACCCTGAGGCCGGCGAGATCACTGTCGACTACGAGGGCACCTCACCCGCGAGTCCTTGGGGCATCAACGTGGTGAAGAACTACACCCACGCGTACACGACCTTCACCGTCAGATCGGTGCTCAACCCGGAGATCCCCAACAACCATGGCAGCCTGAAGCCGATTTTGGTCGAGGCCCCCGAGGGCTCGATTGTCAACGCGCAGGTGCCTCAGCCCGGCACGGCCCGGCACGTCGTCGGGATGTTCTTACCGAACGCCCTCCTCAAGGCGCTGGCTCAGGTCCGACCCGATGACGCGATGGCCGAAGGCTCGGGGGCGGTGTGGACCATGCAGGTCAACGGGAATCACGACGACGGCAGTCCGTTCATCACTGCCATGTTCACCTACGCCGGTGGAGTCGGAGCGCGGTCCACCAAGTCCGGTCTTGACGCTTGCTCCTACCCGACCGGTGTATCAGCCGTCCCGATCGAGGTTGTCGAGGCATCGGCGCCGATCCGATTCCGGGAGAAGTCGCTCCGGAGAGGATCGGGAGGACGAGGTCGTCAGACGGGTGGCCTCGGTCAGGTGGTCGAGTTCTCCGTCGACACAACCCGGCCGTGGCAACTCAACGCGGTGGCGAGCCGACTCGACTCTCCGCCGCTCGGCGTGTTCGGCGGCGAGCCCGGCCAAGCCGGATCATTCCTCGTCAATGGTGAACCCGTGCGCACCCAGTCGCGACTCACGCTGTCCGCGGAGGATGTCGTGCGACTGGAGTTGCCCGGCGGCGGCGGCTACGGAGAACCAACCGCGTGAGCACGAGACCCGAGCCCGTGACGATGGCCGCCGCTTGGCAGCGCGTCGTGTCCGAGCACCCGGGTCGCCCGTTCCTCACCTTCGAGGCGCCCGATGGCTCGGTCGCCAACTGGTCCTACGACGAGTTTGACGTCATCGTGAACCGTGCTAGCGGCAAGCTCCGCGACTGCGGTGTGGATGCCGGATCGGCGGTGCACCTCGCGCTCACCAACTCACCGACGTTCATCGCTGTGTGGCTCGCCGCGCTGAGGATCGGCGCGTGGATCGTCCCATCAGATCCGATGGGTCGGGCCCCGGAACTCGCGGATCACATCGCTCGAACGAGGCCGGTCATCGGGTTCTGTGCGGAGTCACGCATTGGTACCTATCGCGAGGCCGCGGGGTCGCTGCAACACGTCGGGATCGACGAGGCCGACACACGGCTCTGCTGGTTGGACGGCACGGCGGAGAGCGTTGCGGGCTCACCCCGGCCCGAGGATCGCGCCGCCGTGATGTTCACGAGTGGGACGACGGGACGGCCGAAAGGGGTAGAGATCACCCAAGCCAACTACGCCTTCGCCGGGAAGGCGATGGCCGAGGCGAGCGAGCTATCGGCCAACGACCGACACATCGTTGTTCTCCCGCTTTTCCACGCCAACGCCCAGTACTACTCGTTCGCCTCGGCGATCTGGGCGGGGGCGTCCGTCGCGCTCATGCATTCGTTCTCAGCCAGCGGATTCCTTCCCCAGGCGGCTCGGCATCGCGCCACCTGTGCGAGCCTGTTCGCCGCGCCGATGCGCATGATCCTCGCCAGAGGCACCAAGACCGATGGCGTCGCGCTTCGGCACTGCTGGTTCGCGCAGAACATCACCGTCGACCAGCACCGCACGCTGACGGAGTGGTTCGGATGCGAGCCCCGTCAGCTCTACGGAATGACCGAGACCATTCCTGCGGTGCTCACCGACACAAGCTCCTCCCCGAGATGCGACTCCATGGGTTTCGTCACGCAGGGGTGCTCCGTCGACCTCCAAGGTCCGGACGGGGCGCCAGTTGGCCCCGAAGAGGTCGGGGAGATCGTGGTCGGAGGCGTGCGGGGTCAGACGCTGTTCGCCGGCTACCTCGATGACTCGGCGACGACGGAGGCGAGCTTTCGCGATGGCTGGTTCCTCACTGGCGACCGAGCCACTCGTGATGCCGACGGCCGCTGGTATTTCGACGGCCGCCGCTCCGATGTGCTCAAGGTGTCAGGCGAGAACGTGTCGACCGTGGAGGTCGAGGGAGTGCTCGCGGCACATCCGGGTGTACTCGAGGCCTCGGTGGTCGGGGCGCCCGACGAGGTGCGCGATGAGGTCCCGGTCGCGTTCGTCGTACCCAGCGACCCCAAAGCGCCCCCGACCGTTGAGGAACTCACCTCGTGGTGCGCTGAACGGCTGTCCAAACCGAAGGTTCCCGCGCAGTTCACACTTCTCGACGAATTACCTCGAACAAGCGTGGGCAAAATCAGAAAGTTCCTGTTGAAGGAGGAGACCACCGCATGACCGCGATGACCGCAGAATTGTTGTCGGCTCTTGACGACTCGTCGAAGGACGTCGGCGAGGCGCTAACTCTGCCGCCTGCCTTGTACACCTCTGAAGAGGTCCTTGACTTTGAGAGGGATGCGATCTACGCGAAGGAATGGCTCTGTGTTGGCCGCGCAGAGCGCATCCCTGAAGCCGGGGACTGGTTCACCGTGAACATCGCCCGCGAGCCGATCATCGTGGTGCGCGATAAGGAGGGTGCCATTCGCGCGATGTCGGCGGTGTGTCAACACCGCGCGATGCAAGTGTGTGAGGGGCAGGGCAACACGACCACCTTCAAGTGTCCGTACCACCACTGGATCTACGGGCTCGACGGCCGGCTGCTGGGCGCGCCTGCGATGGAGCGAACCGAGAACTTCGAGAAGGCGGACTGGGGCTTGCCGCAGATGCGAGTCGAGCTCTGGATGGGCTTTATCTTCGTCAACTTTGACCCCGACGCGTCCCCGTTGGCGCCGACGCTTGAGCGTTACTCCAAGTATCTCATCAACTACGACCTCGAGAACGCCGTTTGTCCGGGAACGTTCACGCTCGAGGACATGCCCTGGAACTGGAAGGTCATGTTCGAGAACTTCAACGACGGATACCACGCCAACCGGCTGCATCAATACGTCCAGGATTTCTGTCCGTCGAACCTCTCGGCGTTTCCCGAGCCGTGGAGCGACGACTCCAACGTCATCTTCCGCACATCGGGCTACACGCACCTCGATGGCGGCTTCAACGCCACGCACCGCGTGATCATGCCGGTGTATCCCGATCTCACCGAGGAGGAGCGCTCCCGGTCGACCTTCGCTTTGATTCCGCCCACCCTGTGTTTCGGTACGGCCCCCGATCAGTGTTTCTTCTTCCTGGTGCGCCCCAAGACCGCCCAGACGATCGACGTGGAGATCGGTTACATCTTCCACCCGTCCGCGCTCGAGGACCCGCTCTTCGAGGAGAAGGTCATCCTCTCGGACGCTGGCGTGCAGGTCTTCGTGCGCCAGGACCAGGACGCGACCACCAAGGTCCAGTTGGGTCTCAACTCCAGGTTCGCCCCGAGGGGTCGGTACTCCTGGCAGGAGGAGAGTCACGTCCAATTCAATCGATGGCTCACTCAGCGCTACCGCGCCGGGTGGTCCAACCGAGCAGCCGCCACCAGTTGACGGCTTCCTAAGTCACCTACAACAGCAACGGGGGAAATGACAATGATGAGAAAACGATCCACCAAGATGGCGGCGCTCGCCGTCTCCGCGGTCCTCATTGTGGCCGCCTGCGGCGGCGACGACGACTCCGCGCCCGCGGCAGAACCGGCGGCGGAGGAGCCGGCCGAGGAGCCTGCGGAGGAGCCGGCCGACGAGCCCGCGGAGGAGCCGGCCGAGGAGCCAGCGGCGGAGCCTGCGGAAGAGCCCGAACCCGAGGTCGACGAACTCGTCGCGGCGTTCGACGCCAACGGTGATGGCACCCTCACGATCGGTGTCGCCGCTGCCGGTCCGCGGGACGACGAGGGCTACTACCAGTCGCTCGTTGACTTCGCCGAGAACTTCTCCGCGGAGAATGGCTTCGCGCCGCCGATCGTCAGCGACATGATCGGCGCCGAGGAGGCAGCCCAGAAGATGTCCGATCTCGCCCAGCAGGGTGTCGACATCATTTTCGTCGGCGCTTCGGAGATCGCCGAGCCGCTTCCCGATCTCACCGAGCAGTACCCAGACATCTTCTGGTACTGCAACTGCGGCGCGGGATTCCCAGAGCTTCCGGGGCTCGCTCAGGCGACCGACTGGGGCGCCGCGATCCATTACACGGCGGGCGTGGCTATGGGCCAGATCCTGGTCGAGCAGGGAAGCACAAAGTCGGTGTGGCTTGGCTGCTGCGAGCTGAACTTCGAGATCGAGGCCTTCGAAGCGATCCGCTTCGGAATGCAGTCGGTCGATCCGTCGCTTGACATGGAGTTCGTGTCGACGGGTGATTTCCCGTTCGATTTCGACAATGCCGCGAACGCGACGGCCGCGCTCTCCGCCGCTGCAGCGGACGGCGCCACGCTTGCATATGCGTACCTCGGCGGTGGGCTGAATCCAGTGGGTCAACTCGCCACTGAATTGGGTGTTTCTGTTTTCGCAGCTGGCCCTGCGGACATTTGCTCTCGCGACGACGGGATCAATTGGACCGGATCGGTGGTCTTCGACGGAGGCCTCTACGCGGCTCAGGCGATCCGCTTGATCCTTTCCGGCGAACTGACCGAGGGGACCACCTTCCAGTTCCCGACCGAGGTCGGGCTCAACGGAATGGAAGTCTGCGATCCTTCCGCGGAGACTGAGGCCGCGCTGGCCAACGCCTTCGGACTGCTTGCCTCCTATGACGGCGATCTTATGGGCGCCCTGGGAGCCATCTCGGGAGCCGCTTACTCCGGGTGACCGGATTCGGCGATGCCGTTATTGACGCGGGGGTCGGCGCTTTGGCGCCGACCCCCGCCGTCAGCCTGCGCGGAATTGAGAAGCGCTTTGGCGCGGTGCGAGCCTGCGACTCCGTCGACCTTGACCTGCATCGTGGTCGGATTCATGGAATCCTCGGGGAGAACGGGGCGGGCAAATCGACCCTCATGAAGATGCTCATCGGGCTCGTCCTTCCGGACGGCGGCCGGATCGAAATCGACGGAGTCGAGCGACGGATCCACGAACCGACGCACGCGGCGCGACTTGGGATTGGCATGGTGCATCAGCACTTCAGCCTCGTCGACGCGCTCACCGTCTGGGAGAATGTTTCGCTCGGCGAGGCGGGCCAACTGGACGCAAGGTCCATTAGGAATCGGGTTGGAGAGATCGGAGAACACTTCGGACTTGAGATTGACCCTGACGCTCGGGTTGGCGAACTGACCGCCGGGCTTCGTCAGCGGGTCGAGATCATCAAGTGCCTACGACGCGACCCATCGATTGTGATCTTTGATGAGCCGACGTCGGTCCTCACCCCCGAAGAGTCTCAGCAACTGTTTCGAGCCTTCCGCGACGTGGTGGCGGCTGAGGGTCGGGCCGTCGTGCTCGTCAGTCACAAACTCGACGAGATACTCGAGGCCACCGACGACATCACGATCATGAGGCAGGGCTCCGTCGCGCTCAGGACGCTGACGTCCGAGACGGATGCGCCATCGCTCGCGCACGCGATGGTTGGCCGGCCGGTCTCGCTTCGGGCCGAGGGGGCGGCGCTCGGACTCACTGGCGTGGTCGCTGACTCTCGTCCTGACACATCAGAGGACGCGGTCGACACCGCTGAGCCGCCGATTCTCATCGTGGACGGAGCGGTCGCGACGGTCGGCAGAGGCGCGAGGGTGCTCGATGAGCTGTCGGTCAGCGTTCGGTCTGGCGAGATTCTTGGAATCGCGGGGGTCGAGGGCAACGGGCAACGGGCGCTCGGTGACCTCTTATCGTCACTTCTGCCGCTGCAGCGTGGTTCCGTCGTGGTGGATGGTCACTTGGTTTCCACTTCCCGGCCCGGTGCTATGGCCCGAGCCGGAATCGGAGTGATTCCCGAGGACCGCCATGATTCGGGGGTC
>Ga0222714_10000614_pt1 | contig 40868 bp, 34 predicted proteins | sample C33_3DmetaG_FD_165048 | JGI IMG/M metagenome (GOLD analysis project Ga0222714, IMG submission 165048) | Estuarine water microbial communities from San Francisco Bay, California, United States - C33_3D | ecosystem: Environmental > Aquatic > Marine > Unclassified | place: USA: California...
GGGTGTGCCTTATCGACCTCGGTCGGGTCGCTGACACAGGCGACGCCTTCCATGTCCGCACTGAGATAAATCTTCATGGGTGTCCTAAAGTGTGGCCTGGTTCCGGCCCGCCTGCTTGCTTCGATAAAGTGCCGCATCGGCCCGGGCGATGAGATCCTCGATGGCCGGAACCGGGGCTGCTGCGTTACCGCCTGCCGGCGGCTCGTGGATGCCGATACCGATGGAGAGCGTCATGGTTCTTGCGAGGTCCGGACCGAGTTCGATGGGGCTGCCTCCCACCGCCTGCAGCAGGCGGCGGGCTGCCGCCCAGGCCTCCTGAGGTCCGGCGCCGGGCAGCATCACGGCGAACTCATCGCCGCCGAAACGGGCGGCAACGTCACCGCTACGGATCCGGGAAGCAATCCTGGCCGCCACCTCGCGCAGCGCCTTGTCTCCCGCCGGGTGACCATGCGCATCATTGACCTGTTTGAAATGATCGAGGTCGATCATCATCAGCGAGAGGGGCTGGCCGCTGCGCTGCGACCGCGCCATCTCCTCGGCGAGCCGCGAATAGAGATAGCGCTTGTTGTGCCAGCCGGTCAGGAAATCGGTATGCCCCGCTCGCGCCAGCCGCGCGCGGTCGCTGGCGCTGTCCAGCGCGAAGCCCGCTACTGCCCCGAGATGGGCCAGGAAATCGGTGGCCATGCCAGGCTGGAAGCGGCGTGGATCCGCGCTGCCGAGCGCCAGCACGCCCAGCAGGCGCCCCTCCACCTCGAGCCGCAGCAACGCCAGGCTCGCCGGTGGCTCTTCGAACAGGCGCCCGTGCAGCGCAGCCTCGAAGGGGCCCAGCCAGGGCTCGTCGGTGCGGGACGGCAGGGGCAAGGCCTGTTCGATGCCGTCCAGGAACAACACTTCAGACAGGGCGGCCGGATCGAGGCCGTCGGCGAGCAGGAGGTGCCGGAGTTCATGCCCGCGGTCCGCCAACGCCAAGGCAACGGCCTGCAAGTGGGCGCTCTCCCTGAGGCCAACCGTCATGGCCTCCAGCAGCGCGGGCAGCTGGCGGGCAGCCAGCAGGGCCACCTCGCGGTGGCGGGTGCGCGCGTAGACCTCTTCGTTACGGGTGGCCTCCGCGTGCAGACGCGCAATCTCCACCCTCAGGAAGCGCAGTTCCTGGTCGGTGGAGTCGCTCATGGCCTGAGGTTGCTGCGCCCGGCGACATAGGCGCGGCCCCGCAGCATCATCTGCTCGAAGCCAGCCGCATCGCCCTGCTCCACCGCCCCGCAGAGCCGGTGCACGGCATCGCGCAGCGCCTCCAGCGAACGAGCACCGTGCTCGTTCATGCGCTGGATCTCGAAATACAGCGCCGGGCTCTCGGCCGCCACCCTCCCGGCTACGTCCAGCTGGGCATCGAAAGTCGTGCTGGACAGGCCGGCCAGCCGGGGGGCAGCCTCACCACTTTCCGCCAAGGCGGTGAAGAAGACGATATTTACGGCGTGCGAGAGCCCCAGCACAAAAGCGATCAGGCGATCGTGCTCATCGAGACCGGTGGTAACCTGTTCCACCATGGTCGGCGAGAACAGGAGCTGCGACTCCCTGAGGCTCTCTGCATCGCCCAGATCGATGTGCAGGATGTGCCGCCCCGACAACAACTCCGTATCCGGTCCGAACATGGGATGGAGCGACGCGGTCCTGACCCCTGCCGCGCGCAGCGACTCCAGTCCGGCGCGCAGGGGCGTCTTGAGGGAACCGATGTCGAAGACCAGTCCGGGCGGACGCCGCAGGGCCAACTCCTGCAAAACGTCAGCGGTAACCCCGATTGGCGTCGCCACCACCAACAGGTCATGGTCGAGCGCCGAATCCCTCCAGTCCGGCAGGCAGGGGTAGCCACCAACCATGGCCTGGGGATCGGCCACCTCCACCGCGAAGCCCTGCGAGGCCAGATAATCGGCAAACCAGCGGCCCATCTTGCCGGCACCGCCGATGACGAGCGCCCGTTTTCCGCTGCCGTGCCCGACGGCCACGACCTGGGCGCGCTCCTGGGTGGTCAGCGACGAGCGAATGAGCATCTTCATCAACTGTTCGGCCAGCCCCGCAGAAACGCCCAGCGCCTCGGCGCGGGCCCGGGCGCCGAGGATGACGTCCCGCTCACGGCCGAAATCGCGGGTCGGATGGCCGGTGTGTCGCTTGGCCTCGGCCACCTCGGTGCTGAGTCGCTGCCGCTCGGCGACAAGGCCCAGCAACTCGGCATCGAGTTGCGACAGCCGCTCCCTCAGTTTCTTCAGATCCTGCAAGGCGTCTCCTCCCCGGCGTAATTAGACGTTCTGCGACTGACGGGACGCAAGCCCGCCCCGAAAGCCTTGGGCTACACTGTGGCGATGCGTGATCACCTCCATAACCTCGCCGAATCGCTGCCCGTCGACCCCATGCCGCTCGCCGGCCAATGGCTGGCCCAGGCCTGGGACGAGAACGTACAACCCAACCCCAATGCCATGGTGCTGGCCACCCTCGGCGAGGGCAGCCGCCTGTCGGCGCGGGTCGTGCTTTGCAAGGATCTGGTGGCCGACCCGGGTTACCTGGTGTTCTACACCAACTACCGCTCCCGCAAAGGCCATGAGCTCGACAACCACGGGAGGGCGGCCGCGGTGTTCCACTGGGACACCCTGCAGCGACAGGTGAGGGTGGAGGGCGTGGTCGTGCGCAGCCCGGCCGCAGAAAGCGACGACTATTTCGACTCACGACCCTGGCGCAGCCGCCTGGCGGCTTGCGCCAGTCAGCAATCCCAGCCGATCGGCTCACGCGAGGCGCTGCTTGCGCGATGGCGGGAAACGGCCGCCGAACTGGGCACGCCGGATCCGCTGCAGGCCCCCGAGGACGAAGCCTTGCCCGGACTCGCCATTGCCAGGCCTGCGCACTGGGGCGGCTTCCGGCTGTGGGCAGATGCCGTAGAGCTGTGGGTGGAGGGCGAGCACCGTCTGCACGATCGTGCGCGCTGGACCCGTGAACTCACCGGCCTCGGTGACGGGCGCTTTGCGACCGGGCCATGGCATCACCACCGGCTGCAGCCCTGACCCGGCTGGAGTGCCACAGTCTCGACGTTGCCGCAGGAGACCGCATACTGGTCAGGCAACTCGAGCTGAGCCTGCAGCCCGGTCTATTCCTGGCCGTGCTCGGGCCCAACGGGGCGGGCAAGACCCTCACCCTGCTGACGCTCGCCGGCCTGCGCAAAGCCGCCTCAGGTCAGGTACTGCTCGAGGGCAGCCCCGTGTCGGATTGGCCAGCACGCCAGCGGGCACGCCGGATCAGCATGTTGCTGCAGGACCCGGGCGATGCCCTCCCCGCGACGGTCGAGGAAACGGTGCTGGGGGGTCGCTACGCTCATCTCGGCCTGGCCGGCCAGGAGACGGCAGCCGATCGCGAGGCCGCCCTGCATGCCCTCGGGGTAGTGCAACTCACGGAACTGGTGGGGCGCGAGGTCATCAGCCTGTCGGGGGGTGAGCGTCAGAGGCTGTCGATCGCTACCGTCATCGCGCAGGACGCCCCGCTATGCATCCTGGATGAGCCCGTGAACGCACTGGACCCGGGGCACCAGATCGCGGTGATGGAGTTCTTTCGCGAGCGCTGCCGTGCAGGCCATTCGGTCATCGCCAGCCTGCACGACCCAACACTGGCGGCCCGATTTTCGGACGCGGTACTGATGCTCGACGGAGCGGGCGGCTGGAGTCTCGGGGACAGCGCCACGGCGCTGAACGGGGCAACGCTGAGCGCCCTGTACCGCCACCCGATCGACGAGATCAACGACGGCCAGCGGCGGGTGTTCGCGGCCGGTTAAGCCAGACCCTCGTTCAGTCCGCGAACCAGTTGGCCACGAACTGGCCGAAAGGCTCCGTATCAGCGGCCTCGATCCTGGCCTGCTCGAGATGCGACTCGGCCGCCTCGGCCGCAAAGGCCTCGAGGCGCTCGACGCCCGGCGGACCGAGCCGGCGGAAATGATCCCTGTGAGCTGTTGACTGCGCCAGGCCGAAGGCCCGGAAGTCACCGTCGTGTTCCTCGAGGGCAGCCAGCACCTGTGCCGAGGGCACGGCCGACCGGTCGGCCAGCTTGGCTTGCTGCAGGGCCAGTGCGCGAGTGTAGGGGGCATCAGACTCACCCTGGTCCAGCAGTTCGCAGAGGCCGCGCATTTCCTCCAGCAGTTGCCCGGCCCACTCGTCGAGGCCGACGGCGCTGCCTTCCCAGTCGAGTTGCAGTCCTGCTTCCCTGCCCTGCCGTGCCACCCGTACATGATTGGCATCCAGGGCCTGCTCGTCGCCGCGGCCGATCGGCGGACTGTCCTTGAGCAGGCATAGGGCCGCAAAGGCCTCCAGGAACCGCATCTTGTGCTCGTCGATCCCAGCAGGGTCGAACACGCCCACGTCCAGCGAGCGCATCTCGACATACTCGACCCCGGCCCGGCCCAGCGCACGGGTCGGCCGCTCACCGGGCCGGGTGGTGCGCTTGGGACGAATGAAGCTGTAATACTCGTTCTCGATCTGCAGGACGTTCGCGTTGAGCTGTCGCCACTCGCCGTCCACCGAGATGCCGAGCCGCGCGAACTCGGCACTGGGCGTGGCAATCAAACCCGACAGGTCGCGCACATATTCATCGAGGGAATTGACCGACACTGAAACGCCGGCCTGGCTCTTGTTGCGGTAGCCCAGTTCGCTCATGCGCAGGGACGTGGCGTGCCGGGCGTAAAGCGTGTTGCGGCCGAGCGGCTTGAGCCAGTCAGGCGCCGGCTTGCCCAGCAGGAAATCCTCGCAGACGGCCGGGGAGGCCCCGAACAGGTAAAGCACCAACCAGCCGTGTCGCCGGTAGTTGCGCAGCAGGGCGAAGTAGCCCTCATCCACGAACCGCTGCCCGACCAGCCTGGTACGCAAGGCCTCGCCCAGCGGGCCCCAGGCCTCGGTCGGGAAGGAGTAGTTGAAGTGCACCCCGGCGATGGCTTGCATCAGCCTGCCGTAGCGCAGCCCAAGGCCCACGCGATAGACATGCTTCATGCGTCCGACGTTGGAACTGCCATAGCGCGCGATGGGAATGTCCTGCTCACCGGCGATGGGACCGGGCATGCTTGCGGCCCACAGCAATTCCTCACCCAGATTGAGGTACACGAAGCGGTGGATGTCACACAGGTGCGCGAACAGTTCCGGGGTCGTGGCAAAGGCCGGCGTGATCAGCTCGATCAGCGCTTCCGAGTAATCGGTGGTGATGCCGGAGGAGGTCAGCGCCGAACCCAGGGCCGCAGGGTGCGGACTATGGGCGACCGCCCCATCCGGCGTGACCCGCATGGACTCCTTTTCGACGCCCTTGCGGCCGCCGGACAGGGGCGCGCGCTGGCCGCTGTTGACCAGCGAGGCCAGCCTGGCCTCGAACCGACGATCTACCCTGGCGATGGACATACCGCGCTATCTTGAGGCCGAAGCGATCCACTCGTCGATACGCCGCTCGAGGACGTCCAGGGGCACCGGGCCGGACTCGAGCACGCGCTCATGGAAATCCCGCACGTCAAAGTTCTCGCCGAGCGCGTCGGTAGCCCTCTTGCGCAGCTCCAGCAGCTTCAGCTGGCCGATCATGTAGGCAGTCGCCTGCCCGGGCGTGACGATGTAACGCTCGGTGGCCCGCACCACGGAGCCTTCCGGCAGGGGCGTATTGTCGAGGTGATACTGGATCACCTGCTCCCGGGTCCAGCGCTTGGCATGCAGGCCGGTATCGACCACCAGGCGCACCGCGCGGATCAGCTCCAGCGTCAGCCGACCGAAGTCGGAATAGGGATCCTGGTAAAAACCGATTTCCCGCGGCAGGCGCTCGCTGTAGAGGCCCCAGCCTTCAGTGTAGGCCGTATAGCCGGCCTGGCGGCGGAACATCGGCAGGTCTTCCTGCTCGATGGACAGCGCCAGCTGCATGTGGTGACCCGGGATGCCCTCGTGATAGGCAAGAGACTCCATCTCGGTCTTCGGCATGTCCCGCATGCGATAGAGGTTGACGTAGTACACCCCCGGACGGCTGCCGTCGGGCGCCGGTCGCTGGTAAAAGGCCTTGCCGGCCGAGGCCTCACGGAAGGGTTCCACGGCTTTGACCACCATCGGCGCCCTGGGCTCGCGATGAAAGAGCTCAGGCAGCCGCTCACGCATGGTCTCGATCATGCGGGTCGCCTCGGCGAGATAGGCGGCGCGTCCCTCTTCGGTATCGGGGTAATAGAAGCGCTCGTCGCTGCGGATGAACTCGAAGAACTCCTGCAGGCTGCCGTCGAAGCCGACGCGGCCCATGAGCTCGCGCATCTCGGCATGGATGCGCGCCACCTCGCGCAAGCCGATCTGGTGGATCTCATCTGCAGTGAGCACGGTGGTGGTGTAGTCGGCCAGTCGCTGCTGGTAATAGGCCTCGCCATCCGGCAGCTTCCAGACGCCATCCTCCTCGCTTGCCCGCGCCTCGGCTGCAGAGGCCCAGGCGATGACCGCCTCGTAGGCAGGCTCGACGCACTCCAGCATGGCCCGTTCGGCCAAGGCCATGAGCGAGGCGGCCTGTGCCTCGTCGAGCTGCAGCTTGCCCAGCTTGGCACGGAAGTCGGCCAGCAGCGGGCTATCGACAGCCGAGTCGTCGAACGGCTTGCCGGTGATCACGTTGCGGGCCCCGTCCACGATCTGGGGGAACACCCAGCGCGGCGGCAGGATCCCCTGCTCTTCGGCGCGGTTGGCGCGCTCCAGCGCATCGGCCACCAGCACCAGGATGCCGCGCAGACGCGAGACGTAGTCCCTCGCGTCCTGCTCCGACTCGACCCGGTGGGTGTTGATCAGAAAGGCTGGGGCCCAGCTGTGCGGCCCGGAGCGATGATCGAAGACGTAGCCGTGCAGGCGCCAGGGCCAGCCCTCGATACGCCGCCGCTGCTGGTCCAGGAACAGGTCGTAGGACAGCCGGCCCTGCGCATCGAGCTGCTCCCGGTCGATGTCCCGCTGCAGCTGTTCTGACTGCCGACGCGCCATCAGCAGGCGCGCTTCTTCGCCAGCTTCCGATCCATCATTCCACTCGCCGTAGCGCAGGCGCATACCCTGGAAGGCTGCCGCGATCGGGTTCGCCTCGTAGTACTCGGCCTGGGCCTGCTCATAGAAGGCCGTGGCGCGGGCGTTCTCGTCGGCAACGGCCGGAATGGCGAGCGCCAGTATGGCCACGAGACCGGCCAGGCTGCAGGTTCTGGCATGCATGAGGGCACTCCGCTTGATCGGGGTCCGTATACTAACCGCATGAAGCTGCATCAGTTGCGCTACCTCGCCGCCGTGGCCGACAACGAGCTGAACATCACGGCCGCGGCCCGCGCTCTGGGCACCTCGCAGCCCGGGGTCAGCAAGCAGCTCAGACTGCTGGAGCAGGAGCTCGGATTCGACCTGTTCGATCGTGAGGGGCGTAACCTCACCCGTATGACTCCCGCGGGCCGTCGGGTGCTGGAAAGAACCCGCCGCATCCTGGACGAGACCCGCAACATCAAGCGCCTGTCCGAGGAATTCCGCGACGAGCGCCGCGGGTCGCTGTCGATCGCGACCACCCACACCCAGGCCCGCTACGTACTGCCGGCCGTGGTCAAACAGTTCCGGCGCGAATATCCGGAGGTCAAGCTCCACCTGCACCAGGGTACCTCCGAGCAGATCGCCCAGCTGGCCGCCGACGACCGGGTGGACTTCGCGATCGCCACCGGCAGCGACGAGCAGTTCCCGGGACTGGTGCTGATGCCCTGCTACCGATGGCACCGGGACATCATCGTCCCCGGCGGGCATCCGCTCTGCCGTATCGAGCGCCCCACCCTGAAGGACCTTAGTCGTCATCCCCTGGTGACCTACGTCTTCAGCTTCACCGGGCCCTCCTCGCTGGCTGCCCTGTTCGAATCCGCGGGCCTGCCCATGGACGTCGCCCTTACGGCCCGCGATGCGGACGTCATCAAGACCTACGTCCGGCTCGGGCTCGGCGTGGGGATCGTGGCCTGCATGGCCATGCAGGAGGGCGAGGATCCAGACCTCGTTACCCTGGATGGATCCCACCTGTTCCCGGAGCACGTGACCTGGATCGGCGTGCGCCGTGGTCGCATGCTGCGCAACTACATGTACGACTTCATGCGCCTGTTCGCCCCCCACCTGACCCACCGCCTGGTTGACCAGGCCCTGCGAGCCGGAGGCGGGCCTGCCAGCGCCAGGGTGTTCGAACCCGTGCGCCTGCCCCGTTATTGAAGGCACGCCCCAGGAGCTGCCCGTGAAAAAAGTGTCCCGACTGCTGCTGCCCCTCGTCTGCCTGTTGATCGCGGCCTGCGCCCCGACCGCCGAAGATTTCGTCGGCACCTGGCGAGGCGTGATGCCCATCGAAGGCGGTGACCTGCCCTTCGGCCTGGAAATCGACATGGAGGACGGGCAGCCGGTAGCCTGGCTGGTCAATGGCCCGGAACGTGCCCGGGTATCTGAAATCGAGATCGACGGCGGGCAAATCCGCATGCGCATGCCTGGCTATCCGCACCGGCTGGAGGCCACCTTGTCGGGCGCGACTCTGGAAGGAACCATTACCTTCCTGCGTCCGCAGGGCGCACGGGTGACGGCCCCCTTCCTGGCCCAAAAGGGCCTCGACTGGCGCTTCTTCCCGCCCGCGGACACCGGGGCCGCCGATTTCAGCGGCCGCTGGGCCATTACCTTCCTCGACCCGACCAACGGACAGGAAACCAGCGGCATCGCCGAACTCGAGCAATCGGGCACTACGGTGACCGGCACGGTTCTCAGGACCACGGGCGACGATCGTTACATTGCCGGTGAGGCCCGCGGCGACAGCGTGTTCCTGTCGCGCTTCGATGGCGGCAGCGCCTACCTGTATGTCGCGCGGCTCACACCGGAGGGCGCACTGGAGGGAGAGTTCCGCTCGGGCGTGGGCGCTTACCGCGTCCTGAGCGGGCGACGGGACGAGGCGGCTAGCCTCGCGGACGCCAGCACCCTGACCCGGTTGCGCGCGGATGCCGCGCCGCTGAGCTTCAGCTTCCCGGACCCTGCAGGCGAGCAGTTGTCGCTCGACGACCCGCGCTTTGCCGACAAGGTGGTGATCGTCACCATCGGCGGGACCTGGTGCCCCAACTGCCACGACGAGGCGGCCTTCCTGCGCGACTTTCTCCCCGAACGGAGGGAGCTGGGGTTGGAGATAGTGCAGCTGCTGTTCGAGTATCACACCAACTTCGATGATTCAGCGGCAGCCGCGCGCGAGTTCATCGCCGAGTTCGCCATCGACTATCCGGTGCTGATCGCCGGCAGCTACGAGGCCGGCGCGGTACAGCGAGCGCTGCCGCAGCTGGAGAATTTCGTGGCCTACCCGACCATGCTGGTGCTCGACCGGGAGCGGCGCATCGTCTACACCCATACCGGCTTCAGCGGACCGGCCACGGGCCAGCACTACGAAGAATTCGTGGCGGAGTTCAGCGCACTGGTCGACGGCCTGCTGGCCGGGAGCTGAATCGCTTGCGGCTCGCTTACCGGATCCTGAACGTCTTTACCCGAGGCGGGGAGACGCTCAGCGGCAATCCGCTCTGCGTGTTCGAGGACGGTCGGTCGCTCGACACCGCGACCATGCAGGCCCTCGCCCTGCAGTTCAACCTGTCGGAGACAACTTTCATCCTGCCCTCGACCACGGCTACTGCAGGCTTCAGGATCTTCACCCCGAGCTACGAGATGCCCTTCGCCGGCCATCCCACGCTCGGTACGGCGGCCGTGGTCGCCGAACTGACGGGCGCCGGCTCCCGCGTCGAGCTCGAGCTCCCGTCACGGGTGATCCCGGTGACCCGGGAAGTCGACCGCTGGGAACTGCGCGCCGCATCACCCACCTGTCGCCCATCCGCTTGTCCCGTTCCCAAGCTGGCCGAGGCGCTGGGGCTCGAGCCCGGGCACCTGGCCAGAGACGCCCTGTGGGTCAACACAGGGGTCGAGCAACTGGTTGTACCGCTGGTCGATGCGGCGGCCCTGGAGAGGGTCCGTCTGGGATGGGAGGGGCTGAGGCAGGTCACCGCGGACGGCGCCCTGGCCCAGCTCTACCTGTTCGCGGAAACGGGGCCCGGGCGACTGAAGGCCAGGTTTTTCTTCGACAAGGGGGAGTCGGTCCTTGAGGACCCCGCCACCGGCAGCGCCACGGCCAACCTCGGCGGCTGGTATCTGGGATCCGGACGGGCGGCGCCGCTCGAGCGCGACATCGAGCAGGGTGAGGCGACCGGCCGACCCTCCTCCCTGAGGCTGCGGATCGACGCGGGAGGGGGCATTTTCGTGGCCGGGCGGGTGGCCGAGCTGGGGCGGGGGTTCATCGACCTCTAGGCCGGTATAATCCGCGCCATGCCTTCCTTCGACGCCGTCTCCGAAATCGACCTCCACGAGCTGGCCAACGCGGTTGACCAGGCCAACCGCGAGGTGTCCCAACGCTTCGACTTCAAGGACACCGGGGCCAAATTCGAGCTGAAGGACCATACCGTCACCTTGCAGGCTCAGGTCGATTTCCAGCTCAAGCAGATGCTCGATATTTTCTCCCTCAAGCTGTCCAAGCGCGGAATCGACGTGGCCTGCATGGAGCCCGGGGAGCCCCAGATATCCCTGAATGCCGCCAGCCAGGCGGTCGTCCTGCGGCACGGCATCGACCAGGACGCCGGCAAGAAGCTGCAGCGGGCACTCAAGGACGCCAAGCTGAAAGTCCAGGCTGCCATCCAGGGCGACCAGCTGCGAGTGACCGGCAAGCAGCGCGACGACCTCCAGTCGGCCATCGCCCTGCTCAAGACGGTTGAAGTGGGACGTCCGTTGCAGTTCCGGAACTTTAGGGATTAACCGAGAGTCCCTGAGCAGGATTCGGCAGATATAGTCCCCGAGATTAGGGTTTCGGGGGTAGGAGATCGCACCGCATTGGTGTATCTTCCCCAGCCCGTTTAGGCACTTAGGCGCTCCTTCGTCCATGGCAGGCAAATTTCTCAAGATCCCGGCCGGCAAGCTCGATCCAGGCATGTTCCTGGCCGAGCTCGATCGCCCATGGATCGAGTCGCCCCTGCTGTTTCAGGAATACGTCATCGAGGACCAGGACGAGCTGAAGTGGATCAAGCGAAACTGTGCCTTCGTAATGGTTGATCCGGCGAGAAGCCGGGTCGCCATAGACCCTGAGCTGATCGGCAAAGTCGACCCGCCAGCGCCGGAACCCGAGCCCACCCGAATCGAAAAAAAGCCCGAGCCGGAGCCCGAGCGGGGTAACGAGATCACGCTGACCGTGCGCCAGCCGCTGGGCCCGACCGACCAGGGCGCCGATACCATGTTCTTCTCGATGCTGACGGAGCAGCTGCGCATGATCCTGGCGCGCCTGTTCCACAGCGGCGCCAAGGTCGACAAGGCGCTGATCGCTCCCAAGCGCGGCGGCAGCGAGGTCAACCAGTCCAAGGAACAGGTTGCCATTGCCAACGCGATCTACGACTACGCCCGGGACCTCTACGGTGGCCAGGCGCGTGCAGTGTTTCGCGGTGAGACGCCCGACCTTGAAGTGCTTAAGCAGGTTGTCCTGCCGATGGTCGACTGCGTCACCCTGAGCCCGGACGCCATGGCCTGCGTGGTGCGGCTCCGGCATGCAGACGAGTACGCCAGCGCACATGCCCTCGCCACCCTGGTGTGGTCGTTGATCTTCGCCAAGAGCCTGGATCTCAAGGATGAGGACCTTGTCGAGGTTGGGCTTGCGGCACTGATGCTCGATTTCGGGATGCTCAGGCTGCCTCGTGAACTGCTGCGCAAGCAGGGCAAGCTCAGCGACGAGGAACGCAAGAAGTTCCGCGACCATGTCGGTCTCAGCCTGGACCTGGCCCGCAAGGCCGGCAAGGTCTCGCCCAAGGTCGAGCGCATGATCGAGTGTCATCACGAGCGCTTCGATGGCAGCGGGTACCCACGCGGGCTCAGTGGCGACAACATCCCGGCCATGGGGCGCATGATGGGCCTTGCTGACACCTATGCCGCGATGACCCTCACCCGCCCCGGCGCGCCGGCCAACTCGGCCTTCAAGGTACTCCGGCAGTTGAAGGCTCAGGGCGGGGTACTGTTCGAAAAGAAGCTGGTCGAGGTCTTCATCCGCTCCATGGGCGTCTTCCCGACCGGCAGCCTGGTGGAACTGAACACCGGCGAGGTGGCCATCGTGGTCGAGCAGAACAACCAGCGCCGGCTGCGGCCTCGAGTGATGCTGGTGCTCGACTCGGCCAAGCAGCCCATGGAACAGAACCCGCTGGTCAACCTCGACACCAAGCCCTCGGATCCCTCCGACCCGGAGTCGCTGTGGATCCTGAACGGCATGGAGCCGGGGTCGCATGGTGTGGACCCGCGCGATTACTACTTCAGCGAGGTCTCCCGCAGCAGCGATAACACCGTCGCAGAACCCGCCCTGCAGGGATGAGGCCGCAAGGCTGACCATGCGCGGGGTCTTCCTCGATGCGGCAACGGTCAGTCGGGGTGACCTGGACCTGTCGCCGCTTCACGAATCGCTGTCCGGCCTCACGCTCCACGACACGACCGACCCTTCCGAGGTAGTCAGCCGCCTCGCTGGCCAGCAAGTAGTCGTCAACAACAAGTGTCGACTCGACCGCGAGGCTCTGGCCGCCAATCCGCAGGTGAAGCTGATCGCGCTGACGGCCACCGGCTACGATTGTGTGGACCTCGACGCGGCGCGTGAACAGGGCGTGGCGGTATGCAACGTGCGGGATTACTGCACGTCCTCGGTGGTGCAGCACGTGTTCGGCATGATCCTGTCCCTGACCCATCACCTGGGTCGCTATGACGCCCTGGCCCGTAGCGGCGGCTGGGCCAGCGCCCCGAGCTTTTCAGAATTCGCCTTCCCGATGCGCGAGCTGGAGGGGCGGGCACTCGGCATCGTGGGCCATGGCGCGCTTGGGTCTGCCGTTGGCCGCGTGGGCGAGGCGTTCGGCATGCGCGTGCTGATCGCCAACCGCCCGGGCGGCGAGCCCCAGCCGGGCCGACTCGAGCTGGACAACCTGCTGGCCGAGGCAGACATCCTGTCCTTGCATTGCCCCCTCAACGAGTCCACCCGAGGCCTGATCGGACGCCGCGAACTGAGCCTGATGAAGCCCGACGCCCTGCTCATCAACACTGCGCGCGGCGGGCTGGTGGATGCCGCGGCCCTCGCCGAGAGCCTGCGGGCTGGGCGATTGGGGGGCGCGGGCATCGACGTGCTCAATCAGGAACCCCCGGTCGACGGCGGTCCTTTGCTGGACCCGACCCTGCCCAACCTGCTCCTCACGCCCCATGTGGCCTGGGCAGCCCGCGAGGCACGCCAGCGCTGTATTGACGAGGTGGCCGAGAACATCCGGGCCCATGCGAGGGGCGAGCGACGCTACAGGATAGACTGACGTTTAGTTATTGACACTACGTCAATAAGCCCGGAAAATGGACTCATGTCCTACCTGGCTGAACGTCGCGAAGAGGAGAAGGAGCGGCGCCGGCTCGACATCATCGAGGCGGCCGAACGACTCTACGCCGCGCACGGCTGGGACACACTGACCATGGAACAGGTCGGACGTGAGGCTCGGGTTTCGCGGGCCCTGCTCTACGTTTACTTCCGCGACAAGGAAGACCTGCTGCTCGCCATCACGGTGCGCGCGCTTGAGGACCTGCGTGAACGCTTCGAGGCCGCAGAAGCCGGCGCAGCGCGCGGAATCGAGCAGATTGCAGCCATGGGGGAAGCCTACGCCCGCTTCGCGGCCGAGCGGCCCTACCGCTATGACGCCTGTGCCCGCTTCCACGCCCATCAGCTGCGCCCGGCGGAGGGCAACGAATGCGCCTGCATCGAACAGGGGGACGCCGTCTGGGCCGTCATGATCCGTGCCATCGAGCGCGGGATTTGCGACGGGTCCATCCGCCGCGACCTGGGCGATCCCATGCAGGCCTGCTTCATGCTCTGGTCCTTCAGCCACGGGCTGCTGCAGATCGCCACCAACAAGGGCGAGGCAATGCGCCGCCATGGCATGGAGGCCAGCAGCCTGATGGCAAGCGGCCACGCCTGGCTTCGTTACCTGCTCGAGCCCAGGGACTGAGCCGTGATAAGCCGGGTCCCGTCAGGGGCGGTCATGCTGATGGCCGCCCTCCTGCTCCTCCCGCTACCGGGCCCGGTTGCGCGAGCATCGGCCATCGCCGAGGTCATGGATGGACTGGTGCGGGATGCCGAAGTCAGCAGCCTGGACCTGGCGGGCGCCGATGCCGAGGTCGCCGGACAGCTCGCTGCCCTGGATGTTGCGCGCGCCCGCTACCTGCCCTCGATCGACCTGGACTTGCGCTACTCGCGTGCCGAGGGGGGCCGCAGCGTGAGTTTTCCAAACCCCGTGGTGCCAGGCCAGGTGCTGTCGTTCAATTTCCTGCGCTCGCGGGAACAGGAGTCGGTCCTGCGCCTGACCCAGCCCCTGTTCGACCGGCGGATCTCCTCAGCCAGCCGCGTCGCCGGTGCGCAGTACGAGGCGAGCCTGCAGGCCCGCGAGGCGCTGCGGGCCCGCCTGCATCGGGATGTCCGCCAGGGATTTCTGGCCTGGCTGGCCGCGGGGGAGTCGGTCGCCATCCTCGAGGCCTCCCTGGAGGCCGCGACCGAAAACGAGCGGGTCAACCGCAGCCTGTACGAAAACGGCAAGGTCACCCGTGACCAGTTGCTGCGGGCCGAAGCAGACCGGCTGGAGGTCGAGGAACAGCTCACCGCTGCCCGGGCAGCGGGGGAGAACGCCAGACGGTATGTGAACCTGTTGCGCAGCAGACCACTGGACGAACCCTTGACCTCGGCAACCGCAACGGATGCGGATATCGCCTCCTGGTGGCATCGCATCCGGGCTGCTCCGGACATGCTGGCCGCCCAGGCAGGGCAGCAGCGCCGCGAGCTCAGGCAGATCGATCAGGGTATCGAGGCAGCCGCGGCCGCCGAGGACCTGGCCCGCGCCGCCTTTATTCCGCGACTGGCGCTGGCCGTCGACACCGGCATCCAGGGCGAGGCCTACGGTTTCGCCGCCGATGATCGCTTCACCCTTGCGTCCCTGGTGCTGCGCTTCAACCTGTTCTCCGGCGGCGCTGACCGCGCCGCAGTCCGCGAAGCCCGGGCGCAAAGCGCGCAGCTGCGCGCCCAGCGCGAACGTCTGGCCCAGCAGGTCGGGCTCGAGGTGGCGGCCGCGCTGCAGGACTACGAAGTCGCAGAAGCCTCCCTGCGGCGGGCGGGAAAGCGGGTAGAAGCAGCCGAAGGCGCCTTTGAAATCGCCCGCCGCAAACGTGACCTCGGCCAGATTCCCCAGGTCGAGTTCATCGACTCACGACGCGCCCTCACCCAGGCCAGACTCAGCAGGCAATACGGCCGCTATGAGGCCCTGGGGGCGCTGGTTGCCATTGAATACGCCATTGGAGCCTTCCCGCGATGAAATTCTGCCGACCGTCGTTATTGCTTGCCGGTCTTCTGCTGACGGGCTGCGGCGAGCCCGTCACCGTTGCGCCGGGACCCTCCCAGGCGCCGGTCCGGGTGAGCGAAGCGCGGCGCGAGGCGCCTGAGGCGGGGCTGCGCACCATCGGCGTGGTGGCGCCCACGGAGGAGATCCGCCTGTCCTTCAAGATGGGCGGCGTGATTGCCTCCATCGGCGTGGTGCAGGGCGAGCGAGTCGTACGCGGTCAGGCCCTGGCCGAACTGGACCGCCAGGAAGTCCAGGCCGGACTGGACCAGGCTCGCGCCCTGGCTCAGAAGGCGCAGCGCGATCTCGAGCGCGGCGAGGCCCTGTTTGCCGACGAGGTAGCCACCCGGGAACAGGTGGAGGACCTGCGCACCGCGAGCGAGGTGGCCAGGGCGCAGCTTCAGGCCGCGGAATTCAACGCGCGCCTGGCGCGCATCGAGGCTCCGGCCGACGGCGTCATCCTGCGCAAGCTGGCGGAGCAGGATGAACTGGTCGCGGCCGGCCAACCGGTCCTGGTGCTGGGCAACACATCCTCAGGATGGATCGTGAAGGCTTCGCTGTCCGATCGCGAACGCATGCAGGTCGACCTCGGGGATGCGGCGAGCATCGAGCTCGACGCCCTGCCCGGCCGCGCGCTTCGCGGCGAAGTGGTCGAGCTGGCCTCGGCAGCCGATCCCCTCACGGGCACCTTTGAGGTGCGGATTGCCATCGCCGACGCCGTCGAGGGACTGGTCCAGGGTCTGGTCGCCAAGGTCATCCTGGAGCCTGCGGCCGCCGGCGGACCGGTCACCACCATCCCCGTGGAAGCGCTGCTGGAGGCAGACGGCCGCACGGCCCGGATATTCATCGTCGCCCGGCGCGACGACGCGACGATTGCCGAGCGCGTCGAGGTCCGGATCGGGCGGCTGGTACGCGACCGCGTCGAGGTCCTGGGCGGACTCAATGGAGGCGAGCAGGTGGTGACGGAAGGCGCCAGCTGGCTGCGCGACGGCCAGCCAGTTCGCGTACTCGGCAGCGGCTGAGGGCTTCACGATGAGCTTGTGGTCGTTCGCCGTCGGACGCTGGCAGTTCACGCTGGTGCTGTTCACCTTGCTGGGTGCAACGGGACTCACCGCGCTGAACGCCATTCCGAGGGCTGAGGATCCCTCGCTGACCTTTCCCGGATCGCTGATCGTGGTTGCTTACCCGGGCGCTGATCCTGTCGACATCGAGCGGTTGGTGGTCGAGCCCATCGAGGATGCGCTGCAGGGACTCGACAACATCGAGAAGATTGCGAGCTCCTCGAGGGACGGGGTGGCCATTATCCAGGTCGAGTTCAATTTCGGGGTCGATCCGGACCGCAAGTACGACGAGGTGATCCGCGAGGTTAACCGCCTTCGCCCTGCCCTTCCGCCAGACCTGCTGGACCTCAAGATCCAGCAGTTCAAGCCCAGCCTGACCAACATGGTGCAGATGGCGCTGGTGAGCGACACGGCCGACTGGCGGGAACTGCGCGAGCTTGCCGAGAACCTGCAGGACACCATCGAGGCCGTCCCCGGAATCAGGATCGCCGAGACCTGGGCCTTGCCGGAGCCAGAGGTGCGGGTCGCCGTGGACCTCGCCCGGCTGGCCAGCGCACGGGTCTCGCTCGGACAGCTTATCGATGCCATCCGCGGGCAGAGCGCGGTCATCCCCGGGGGCGCCGTCGACCTTGGTGCGCGGCGCTTCAACCTGAAGACCTCCGGAGGTTATGAGTCGCTGGAGCAGGTGCGCAATACCGTGGTGGCCGCGCGCGAAGGCCGGGTGGTTCGGGTGGGAGACCTGGCCACGGTATCCTGGAGCACCGCTGAAGAGCGTTACCTCGGCCGCTTCAGCGGCAGCCGGGCCGTGTTCGTCACGGCCAACATGAAGGACAAGGAAAACGTCTTCGTGGTCCGGGACGGGGTCTACGCCAGGCTGGACGCGTTCGAGAGGCAGTTACCTGAAGGGGTTCGTCTCGAGCGGGGCTTCGATCAGTCCCGCAACGTGGAGCGGCGCCTGACACAGTTGGAATTCGATTTCACGGTGGCCATCAGCCTGGTGGCACTGACACTGCTGCCGTTGGGCCTGCGAGCCGCCGGCATCGTAATGATGTCCATCCCACTGTCGCTGGCCATGGGCATGGCCTTCCTGTACTTCACGGGTTTTACCCTCAACCAGCTCTCCATCGCCGGCTTCGTCGTCGCGCTGGGCCTCCTGGTAGACGACTCGATCGTGGTGGTGGAGAACATCTCGCGGCATATTCGTGAGGGAACTCCGCGTCGGCAAGCCGCAGTGGCAGCGACCAGCCAGATCTGGCTGGCCGTACTGGGTTGCACCGCGACCCTGATCCTGGCCTTTCTGCCGCTGCTGTTCCTGCCCGAGGAATCCGGTGAGTTCGTCCGCTCGCTGCCGGCGGCGGTGATCTATACCGTGATTGCCTCACTGTTCGTGTCGCTGACCATCATTCCCTTTCTGGCCAGTCGACTACTGCGGGGCGAGCCAAGGCCGCTGCCGAGGCAGCCTTGGCTCGCCCGGGTAGTCCTTGTCGGCAGGCGTCTGCTGGATGGGTCGGACCGGATCTCGGACCGCACTCTCGACCGGGTGATGACCACCATCCATGCCGTGTACGGCCCGGCCCTGCGCACCGCGCTCTCCTGGCCACGGACGACCTTCTGGAGTGCCATGGCCCTGTTCGGCGGCGCGGTCCTCCTAGCGCTCTACGGCATGAACGTCAGCCTGTTCCCTAATGCGGGCATCCCCCAGTTCCGCATCCGCATTGAGGCGCCAGAGGGCGCCAGCCTGGCCGAGACCGACCGCGCCCTGCGCTTGGTGGAAGAGGAGCTGGGGCGTCGCCCCGAGATCAAGCACTGGTTCGCCAACCTGGGGCACGAGAACCCGCGGGTGTACTACAACGTCGTGCCGAGAAGCTATGCCGCCAACATCGCCGAAGTACTGGTCGAGCTTGAGTGTTATCAGGCCGGGGAGACCGACCTGCTGCTTGATGAACTGCGCGCCCGGTTCGATGCCTATCCTGCGGCGCGGATTTCGGTGCGCGAATTCCAGAACGGGCCGCCCATCAATGCCCCGGTGGAAATCCGCCTGATCGGACCCGACCTCGAAGTGCTGCGTTCGCTGGCCGCCGAGACCGAGTCCATGATCCTGGCCGTCGAGGGGGCCCGGGACGTCGAGAATCCACTGCGCCTGCAGCGCACCGATCTGGATCTGCAGATCGACACCGACAAGGCGGCGCTGTTTGGCATTCCTGCCATCGAGGTGGACCGGACGGTGAGGCTCGCGATCGCGGGCCTGCCCGCCGGGAGTCTGCGGGAAGCCGACGGCGACGAATTTCCGGTGACCCTGCGGCTGCCCTTCGCGGGCCGACCCACCATTGACCTGCTGGGCGAGATCGAGGTGTCCTCGCTGGCGGGGCGGCAGGTGCCGCTCGAGCAGGTCACCAATCCGACCTTCCGTACCGCACCCAACATCATCCGTCGCTACAACGGCGAGCGCTCCATCAGCATCACGGCCTGGCCGGCCAGCGGACACACCACGGATGAGGTGACCGGGCGGGTGCTGGACTCGCTGGCCGCCCATGACTGGCCACCCGGATACCGCTATGAGGCCGCCGGGGAACTCGAGGCGCGGGAGGAGGCCTTCGGCGGCATGGGCGTCGCCCTGCTGGTCGCGATTTTCGGCATCCTGGCGGTCCTGGTACTGGAGTTCGGCAGCTTCCGCTCCACGCTGATCGTCTTTGGCGTGGTGCCACTGGGCATGGTGGGCGCCATCCTGGCCCTGTTCCTGTGCGGCTACACGCTGTCCTTCACGGCCCTCATCGGCCTGATCGCGCTGATCGGCATCGAGATCAAGAATTCCATCCTGCTGGTGGATTTCACCAACCAGCTCAGGCTGGCCGGGACTCCCCTGGACGAGGCCATCGCCCGCGCCGGCGAGGTGCGGTTCCTGCCGATCCTGCTGACCTCGCTGACCGCGATCGGCGGCTTGATGCCGCTGGCCCTGCAGGGCTCCGGGCTTTATTCCCCGCTGGCTGTGGCCATCATCGGTGGCCTGATCTCCTCCACCCTGCTGGCCAGGCTCGTCACGCCGGTCATGTACAAGCTTCGGCCACCCCCGATCGGCTAGGATAGTCGCATCCAGTTCCGGCTTAACGGAGACCAAAGATGTCCCGCACCGTGTCCCGCTTGCTGTCCCTTCCGCTTCTGGCCATGCTGCTGGCCGCAGCTCCCGCCCAGGCCGACAAGTACGATAAGACCATCCGCCTGTTCCAGGACGCGGGGGAGAGTGCGGATTTCTTCAAGCGCAGTTACGCCTATGCGGTGTTTCCCACTATCGGCAAGGCCGGGATCGGCATCGGCGGTGCTCACGGCGAGGGACGGGTTTACGTCGGTGGCAAACCCACCGGCAAAGCCAAGATGACCCAGCTAAGCATCGGCTGGCAGCTGGGCGCCCAGGGCTACAGCATGATTGTGTTCCTGAAGGACCGGCGGGCCTTCGAGGAATTCACCTCGGGTAGCTTCGAGTTCGGGGCCCAGGCCAGCGCGGTGGCCATCACCGCAGGTGCCCAGGCCTCGGCCGGCACCAGCGGCGGCACCGCGAGTGCCGGCACCGACAAGCGCGACACGTCCACCGAGGGCGGCTATTACAAGGGCATGGCGCCGTTCGTCATCATCAAGGGCGGGCTGATGTACGAAGCCAGCATCGGTGGCGCCAGGTTTTCCTATCGACCCAATCGGCGCTGAGCCACAGGCCTACTCGTAGCGCAAGGCCTCGATGGGATCGAGGCTCGCCGCCCGGCGTGCCGGCATCAGCCCGAACAGCAGGCCGACGCCCGCTGCAAACCCGAAAGACAACAGCACGCTGCCCGGCGTGACGAAAGTCTGCCAGCCGGCAAACCTGGCCAGCAGGCTCGACAGGCCCGACCCCAGCAGCACTCCGAGCAGGCCACCGAGCGCGCAGAGGGTCACTGATTCCACCAGGAACTGCAGCATGATGGAGCTGCGGGTGGCGCCCAGGGCCTTGCGGATGCCGATCTCGCGCGTTCTCTCGGTCACCGTCACCAGCATGATGTTCATGATGCCGATGCCGCCCACCACCAGGCTGACGCCAGCGATGCCGGCCAGCAGGAAGGAAAATACCTCGGTGGCCTCGGCGCGGGCATTGAAGAAGGTCTTGCGATCGAAGATGGCAAAGTCGTTGTCCCGGCCGGGCAGGATGCCGTGGGCCCGCCGCAGTACGCGCTCGATATCCACCATGGCCTGTTCGATGGTCGAGCCCGGGGCCACCTCGACGCTGATCGACTGCAGGGTGTCCTCGCCGGTCAGGCGAAAACGGGCCGTCTGCAGCGGCATCCACAGGTCGTCGTCGGGATTGCTCATGCCCACCGCGCCCTTGGCCTCGAACACGCCTATGACCTCGAACGGCACCGAGCGGATCGACAGCGTCTGACCCACCAGCAGGTCGGGTTGGGTGTCCATCATGCCGGGCACCTCGGCGCCAACCACCACCACCCGTCGGCGGGCGGCGTCGTCCGCCGCGCTGAACATCCGCCCCGCCGCGAGGGTGAAGCCCTGGACCTCGCCGAAGTTCGGCGTAGTCCCGGTGACGCTGACATTCAGGTTGCGGTTGCCCGACTTGACCTGTTCACGGATGGACATCTCCGGCACGACCGCCACCAGGTGAGTGGCCTCCTCGGCGAGGTGCGTAGCGTCGTCGATGGTCAGCGTGTTCTGCTGGCGCGATACGCCCCGCATGAACCACATGCCGGAGTTGATGGTCAGCAGGTTGGCTCCCAGCGCCTCCAGTTGCTCATCGATGGCCCGCTGGGCTCCGGACCCCAGGGCCACCATGGTAATCACCGCGGCCACGCCAATGATCACGCCGAGCATGGTCAGTACCGCGCGAAACAGGTTGGCCCGGATCGACTCCAGCGCCACCCGCATGACCTCAAACAGCGACATCAGCGCTGATTCCTCTGCCCGATGCCCGGGACGCCGCCGCCCATGCGACGGTTGATGAACGACTGCAGCTGCTGCTGGACCTCGAGCAGGTGCGAGCTGGGCAGCAGGAGGACCTGCTCGCCCTCATCCAGACCGTCGACGATCTCCGCCCGGTCGAGGTCGGTGATGCCCGTGGTCACCCGTACAGGCACGGTCGCGCCGTCCCGCTCGACCACCACCCAGAAGCTGGAGCCGAACTGATAGCCACCCCGTGGCGGACCGCCCTGCCCCATCCCCTGAAAGACCTTGCGCATCAGGGCGCGCTCGTCGGCAGACAGCTCCCCGCCGGAGCGACGCTTGTCCATCAGGGCCCGCACCTCGGCGGCGCTGACGCCCTCGGGCAGCTCGATGCTGCGCCCGCCAAGCACCAGCGTCTCTCGCGCCGGCGTGACCGGTGCAGCCTCGCCTGTTGCCGGCTGCTGGGCATCCAGCTGGGTCCTGAGGTCCGCTTCCTCGATGCCGAGGATCCCGGCTGTCGAGGCGAGATCCCGATCGGTGCGCAGTGCCGGCACCGGCAGGGTCAGCACATCTGACTTGCTGGCCACGGTGATGGTGACTTCCGCGTTCATCCCCGGCTTCAGCAGACCCTGGCGGTTGTCGATGGACACCAGCACCCCGAACAGGGTGACGTTCTGCTCAACAACCGCCTGCGGCTCGACCTTGAGCACCTCACCCTCGAAAGGCTGGTTGGGAAAGGCGGCCACGGTCACCTTGACCGGCAGCCCGGCGCCGATCTTGCCAATGTCGGTCTCGTCGACCAGCACCCGCACCTGGACGCGCGCGAGATCTGCCATCTTGAGGAGTAAGGTGCCGCCGCCCACGTCCTGGGTGGGCGAGGAGATGACCTGGCCGGTCTCTACCTTCTTTTCGATGATGGTACCGGCAATCGGGGCGCGGATCTCGGTGTCGTTGAGCGCGATCCGGGCATTCTCCACGCTGACCTGGCCTGCGACGACCTGGGCCTGGGCAGAGGCCAGCTCGAGTGCCGCTTTTTCGTAATCGGGCTTGGACAGGATGCCCTGCTCGAGCAGGGTCTCCGCGCGCTCCTGCTGTGCAGTGGCAATGGCCAGGCGCGCACGCGCTGCCTTGAGGTCGGCCTCGGATTGATCCAGCCGATTGCGCGCGGTGCGCGGGTCGATCCGCACCAACAATGCCGCCTGTTCTACCCGGTCGCCCGTCTCGGCGCTGATAGCGAGGACTTCACCCGAAGCCTTGGACTTCAGCTCGACGGTGGTGACCGGCTCGATCGTGCCCGCCGCCTCGACGGCCACAGTGATGGAGCGCCGCTCGACGGCCACCTTCTCATACAGCGGCGCACTGGCCTCTTCCTCTCCGCTGCAGGCCGCCAGGACCGTCAACAGGGCCGCGATGGGCAACGCACGGGAAGAAAGCAATGTCCATGAGAGCATGGCATGACTCCGGGGGAATAATTTCTGGTTTGCTTCAGGGCTTGAGTGGAAGACCCGCCGCGCTGCGCCCTGAGCTGGACTAACCCGTTTAAAAAATTGACGGATAACCCGACCGCAGCGCGACGGGTTTGCTAACAATGCCCGCGCCCGATAACAGTTGCAAGCCCCCCGGCATGGACGGCAGCGCGCACCGGGGTCACACTTGAGGCATGCAAAGCTCGGGAGGACACGATGACCATCCACGGTAGATGCCTGTGCGGCTCGGTCGCTTTCACGATAGACGCTCCGCTGACGGACATGGTGCATTGCCACTGCTCCATGTGCCGCAAGGCGCACGGCGCGCACTTCGTCACCTGGGCCGCCGCGCCATTGGCAGGGTTCCACTGGACTGGTGATACTTCACTGATCCAGAGGGTGGGCTCCACCAGTGATGAAGCTCGCTGTTTTTGTCGGGTTTGCGGTTCTTCGCTGCCGATCGAAAGGCCGTCCATTGGCCTGGTCGAGACCCCCGTCGGGCTCCTCGATGAGGACCCGGGTGTCAGGCCTGTCATGCACATTTTCACGGCCAGCAAAGCCCAGGAGTACGTGATACCCGACGCCCTGCCCCAGCATGAGGAGTTTCAACCCGGCTCCAGCGGGCAAGTTGTCGAACGCCCGCCCCGCCATGCAGATGCCGGCAAGGTAGCGGGCAGCTGCCTGTGCGGCGCCATGGCCTGGCAGGTAGAGGGCTTGCCGTTGATGATGCTCAACTGCCACTGCTCGCGCTGCCGGCACGCACGAGGCGCGGCCCATGCCACCAACGCCTTCTACAAGCTCGGGCAGTTCAGTTGGGTCCAGGGCGCCGAACTCGGCGCCCATTACAAGCTGCCGGAAGCCGAGTTCTTCACCCAGGACTTCTGCACCCGATGCGGCAGTCCTGCGCCCAGGGTGATGGGGAAATTCAACAGGGTAATGCTCCCGGCCGGCAGCTTCGATGACAACCCGGGCGCCAGGGCCAGTGCCCACATCTTCGCCAGCTCCCGGGCGCCCTGGTTCGAGATCAGCGACAACCTGCCCCAGCACGAGGGCATGATTCCGCGCTGACGCCCATGACCCAAGGCAGCCTGCTCACCGTCGGCACCGACCGCCCGCATCTGAACAAGTATGCGTGGCTGGCCATTGCCGCAGCCCTGGCCACCATCCTCCTGAAGACCGGAGCCTGGTGGGTCACCGGTTCCGTCGGCCTGCTCTCGGATGCGCTGGAATCCATCGTCAACCTGGCCGGGGCGATGATGGCGCTCGCCATGCTGACGCTGGCCGCACGTCCGCCGGATGAAACCCACACCTACGGCCACGGCAAGGCGGAATACTTCTCCAGCGGCCTGGAGGGCGGCCTGATCGTGGTGGCTGCGCTGGCCATCGGCTGGGCAGCGATCGAGCGCCTGCTGCAGCCCCAACCGTTGGAACAGGTGGGAGCTGGCCTCGCGGTCGCGGTGGTGGCCTCGCTGATCAACCTGGGCGTGTCGTTGATACTCCGCAAGGCCGCCAGGCAGCACGATTCCATCACGCTGGCCGCCAGCGCCAGTCACCTGATGACCGACGTCTGGACCTCCGTCGGGGTGGTCGCGGGTGTCGCGCTGGTAGGGGTCACGGGCTGGCTGTGGCTGGATCCATTGCTGGCGCTTGGCGTGGCCGTGAACATCATCGTGACCGGCTACCTGATCATGCGCGACTCGGCCCACGGGCTGATGGATCGTTCGCTGCCTGACGAGGCATTGCAGCGCATCGAGGCGGTGCTCACCTCTTACCGCAGCGAGCAGGTGGAGTTTCATGCGCTGCGCACGCGGGCAGCGGGCGCCCGCCGCTTTGCCTCCCTGCACGTGCTGGTGCCGGGTGCGTGGACCGTACAGCAGGGGCACGACCTGCTGGAACGCATCGAGGCCGACCTGCGCTTGGCACTGCCCGGACTGTCCGTGCTGACGCACCTCGAGCCCCTCGAGGATCCCGCGGCGCGTGACGACCACGACATCAGCCTCTACTAGGGCCATGGGTTGCTAGAATCCTTCCATGTCTGCCTCCCCGGCCGAATGGCTTGACCTGCATCCCCACCCCTCCGGTCAGAGCGGCAGCATGCGCCGCGTTGCAGCCTCGGCAAGCCAGGCCTCAGACGGCTCGCTGACCCTGGCCTATCGACTCGAGTGGAAGGCAGGGTTCCTGCGCTTGCCAGTCGTGCCCACCGCCGGGCGCCACCACAACCTCTGGCACCACACCTGCGTGGAGGCCTTCATGCAGGCGCCCGGGGAGGCCGGCTACCACGAATTCAACTTCTCCCCTGCTGGCGCCTGGGCCGCCTACCGCTTCAGCGCCTTCCGTGAGGGCATGCAAGACCTGCCGCTGTCCCGGCCACCGGTGCAGCGCATCGATCAGGGCCCGGAGCATCTTCTGGTGGAATGCAACCTGCCTCCGGATGGACTGCCCGGCGAGGCATTCCGGATGGGCCTGACAGCCATCCTCGAGGATCGCGACGGCGGCCTGCATTTCTGGGCCCTCAGTCATCCGGCTGCCCGCCCCGAGTTCCATGACCAGCGCGGTTTCGTGTTGCACCTGCCGCACCCGGTGGCGGACCCGTGAGCGCCGGCCCCGAGTTCGGCATTGACCGACTGCTGGCAGAGCCTGCCCTGCGCAGGGAGTTGGCAGGTCGCCGCGTCGCGCTCTTGGCCCATCCTGCCTCCGTCACCGCCTCGCTGACCCATTCGCTCGATGCTCTGCATGCGACCGGTGATCTCAGGCTTACCGCCGCGCTCGGCCCGCAGCACGGCCTGCGCGGTGAAAAACAGGACAACATGATCGAATCGCCGGACTTCATGGATCCGGCCCTGGGTATCCCGGTGTTCAGCCTTTACGGCGAGGTCCGCCGCCCCACCGACGCCATGCTGGACAGCTTCGACGTACTGCTGGTCGACCTGCAGGACCTCGGTTGCCGGATCTACACCTTTGCCACCACGCTCTGTTACGTGCTGGAGGCCGCCGCCGCCTCGGGCAAGACCGTCTGGGTGCTGGATCGTCCGAACCCGGCCGGGCGTCCGGTAGAGGGACTGACCCTGCGACCCGGCTGGGAGAGCTTCGTCGGTGCCGGGCCGATGCCGATGCGCCATGGGCTCACCCTCGGCGAACTGGCCGCCTGGTTCGTCGCGGAGCAACGGCTGGACGTGGACTGGTCGGTGGTGGCCATGCACGGCTGGCAGCCGGCAAACGGCCCCGGCCACGGCTGGCCGACGGGTGAGCGCAGTTGGGTCAATCCCAGTCCCAACGCCGCGAGCCTGTCGATGGCGCGAGCCTATGCGGGATCAGTGATGCTCGAGGGCACCACGCTCTCCGAGGGCCGCGGCACGACGCGGCCGCTGGAAGTGCTGGGCGCGCCCGACCTCGACGTTCATGCCTTGCTTTCCTGCATGGAGGGCCTCGCACCGGACTGGCTGGCGGGTTGTACGCTGCGTCCGTGCTGGTTCGAGCCCACCTTTCACAAGCATGCCGGACAACTCTGTGCGGGTTTTCAGGTCCACGTCGACCATCCCGCCTACCGTCACGAGCTCTTTCGGCCCTGGCGCCTGTTCGCGCTGGCCTTCAAGGCGCTCAGGCAGCTTCGTCCGGACTACCCGTTGTGGCGTGATTTTGCCTACGAGTACGTCACTGACCGGCCCGCTATCGACGTCATTAACGGCAGCCAGCTATTGAGGGAATGGGTCGACGACCCGTCCGCGGCACCGGGCGACCTCGACGCGCTCGCCGCAAGGGATGAACACCTGTGGCAGCAACGGCGTGAGGCGTGGCTGCTGTACAGATGAAGGGCGGTCACTGGAGCAAGCCATCAAAGGAGGTCGGACCATGACAGGAAAAAACCGTGAAATCGACAGGGCCAAGCGGGCCCTGATCGCCAGCGCCGGAGCACTTGGCCTGGCCGGCGCGCTGCCAGCCGCTCGCAGTGAGCAAATTGCCTCCGCCCAGTCCTCAACGGTTTCCGTGGCCCAAAAGGGGCGCTACGAAATGGTCGCGCTTCGGCAGGAGTCCATCAACGTCACTGCGATTCAGTCCCGCGTGCGCGCCGTGGACGTGCGCAACCTCAAGCCGACACTCAAGGCCAATCTTGACCATGTCCTGCGCGTGATCGATATCGCCCAGGGCACGCCTGAGGAATGGGGCGGCGAGCGGCTGTGGGGATCGAAGCAGGACCTGATCTGCCTGCATGAATTCCCGATCCAGGGGTTCCAGCCTTGGAACCGCACCGACCTGCACAAGGTGGCCTTCGATCTACCCGGGCCTGAGAGCGAGGCGGTCGGAGCCAAGGCCCGGGAGCACGGCTGTTACATTGCCTTTGGATGCTATGCACGGGTGGAGGGCTGGCCGCGCCATGTGGTGAACATGTCGGTCATCATGGGCCCGGACGGAGGCATCGTGGACACCCAGTGGAAGGCGCGCAATATCCTGGGGCTGTTCGGCGACAGCGCGCTGATCGGCACCACGGTCTACGACGTGCTGGATCGTTACGTGGAGATGTATGGCTGGGACCGGGTGCTTCCCATCGCGCGCACCGACATAGGCAACCTTGCCATGACGGCGGTGGGCATGGAGCCACTGCTGTATCAGTGCCTGGCGCTGAAGGGCGCGGAAATCCTGATCATGACCGTTACCGGAGGCAGCAATGCCGAATCCGTTCAGTCAACCGCGCGGTACAATCGCCTGTACTCGATCGGTGTCGGCAACTCTGTTTCCCCGGGCAATCTGGGTTTTCTGGAATCTGCGGGCGGCAAGGACGCAGGCACGGTGATCGCAGGCCCGGACGGCAGCCTGCTTGCGGAGACTGACAACCATCATGAGGACACCGCCAGCACCCGCATCCCCATCGGCGATTTTCGTCGCACCCGCCGCTTTCCGGAGGTGCCCATGGCGTTGTTCCGGAGTGTGATGAATCAGTACGAACCGCGCTTTGGACCCAACAACTTCCTCGGTGAACTGCCAGAGACTTATAAGGACGCGGGCGCGCTGGTTAAGTCTCGACTCCAGCGGGCGGGCGGTTAACCGGATCTTTTGTCGCAAAAAAGCGACACTTTTCCGCGAAACAGTAGTGCGAAAGCACCAAATTCCGGGCTAATATCTTAGAAACCACTTGAGGGGGCCTCATGAAACCTGTGAATAAACTTGTGTGTCTGGCTGTTGCGTCGGCGCTGTCGTCGACCGCAATCGCCCAGGAATCCCAGTTGGATGAGATCGTTATTACCGCAACGAAGCGGGAACAGACCCTGCAGGAAGCGCCGGTGGCGGTCACCGTGACCAGCGCCGAGACCATCGAGCAGGCTCGCATCACCGATCTTTCCGACCTGCAAAGCATCATTCCATCCCTCAGGATCACAACCCTCCAGAACTCCACCCAGGTCAATTTAGTCATCCGAGGCTTTGGCAACGGCGCCAACAATCCGGGCGTCGAACCCTCGGTAGGCCTGTTCATTGATGGCGTCTACCGCTCGCGCAGCGCCGCCTCCATCGGTGACCTGTTCGACCTGGAGCGCATTGAGGTGCTGCGGGGCCCGCAGAGCACCCTGTTTGGACAGAACGCGTCGGCCGGCGTGATCAGCGTGTTGACGGCAAAACCCTCGTACGAGTGGGGCGGCGCGGTAGAGGCCACTTTCGGTAATGACGACTACGTCGGGGTCCGCGCCAAGATCACGGGTCCGCTTAGCGACACTCTCGCCTTCAGCCTGACCGGCAACCACTTCACGCGCGACGGCTATTTCGACCTGGTCAATCTCGGCACCAGCATCAACGATCGAGACCGTTGGGACGTCCGCGCGCAGTTGTTGTGGGAGCCCAGCGAGAACCTGTCCTTCAGGCTGATCGCCGACAAGGGCGAGATCGACGAACTGTGCTGCGCGGTGGTTAACCTGGTGGCCGGGCCCACCACAGCCATCATCAACTTGCTGGGTGGCCAGATCGAGCCCAACGCGCCCTCGGCCTATCGGGGTTATCAGGACTTTGCCCCGCGCAACCTCGTTGATAACCGGGGCGTTTCACTGCAGGCAGATTGGAACCTGGGCAACTGGTCCATCACCTCCATCACCGCCCAGCGCAAGGTCGACTCCTTCTTCGACACCGACATCGACTTCACAAGCGCGGACCTCGGTATGCAGGCGAATGATACGAGGCTCGACACCTTCACCCAGGAATTCCGCCTTTCCTATGATTCGGGTGGTCGTGTCCGCGGTCTGATAGGTGCCTATTTCCTCGAGGAGGACGTGGAATACGATACTGCGGTCTCGTGGGGCGCCGACTTCCGCGGCTATGCCACGGGGCTGGTCGCTGCCTCCACCGGCTGCTTCGTTGGCGCACCGAGCTGCAACCCCAACGCCTTCGGCGCCACCGAGGCGGCCCTTGGCCTCCCGAGTGGAATACTGCTGGCCGCTGGCCAGTTCAATGCCCAGTTCGCCACTCAGGACGCCAGCACCTCCAGCTTCTTCGGCCAGCTGGATTTTGACTTGTCAGATCGCCTGACCGCCACCCTGGGCGTGTCGCACACCCAGTCCGACAAGCGGGTCGGCATCGAGGACTTCGGCAACGAATTGTTCGGACAGCTGAACCTCGTTGACATCGGGTTTGCCGGCGCCTTTGCGGCGCTGACCGGAGGCCTGCCCCCGACGCCCGCCAACCTCGGTGCCTACCCGATACAAGCGGCGACTGCAGATTTCATCAGCGTGACAGCCTGCTCGGCCACCAATCCGCCGCCTGCCTGCAACTCGTTGCTCGGGCTTTATCCGTTCCAGTTCCTCGCACCGGTGGTTCCCTTCGATAACGGCAAGACCAACGACAGCGACACCACCTACACACTGCGCCTGAGCTTTGAGGCCACCGACAACATCAACGTCTACGCGGGCGTTTCCACCGGCTTCAAGGCCACCTCGTGGAACCTCTCGCGCGACAGCAGACCCGTACTCGATCCGGCCAACCCGCCACGATCACCGCTCGGCGGCTACGCCAATCCGTACTACCCGCGGTATGGCACCCGTTTCGCCGGTCCGGAAGAAGCCACCGTGTACGAAGTGGGCATGAAGGCCCGCTGGGACACCGTGGCCCTCAACATTGCGGTCTTCGATCAGGAGATCGAGGGCTTCCAGAACAACCTGTTCGTCGGCACGGCGTTCAGCCTCGCCAATGCGGGCAAGCAGTCGACCGAGGGCGTCGAGGTGGAACTGCTCTGGGCCCCGATTCCCCAACTGGACATCAACGTAGCCGGCACTTTCCTGGATCCGGTTTACGACAGTTTCACGAACGCCCAGGGCCCGGCCGGCCCGGCGGACCTCAGTGGCTCCAAGCCTGCTGGCATCCATGGAACCAGCCTGTCGGTAGGCTTCACGCTGAAGTGGCAGGCCATGGGACTGGACGGCTTCCTGCGGGCGGACTACCTGTATGAGGACGAGGTACAGGTCACGGAGAACGTGCCGAGATCGGTGGCCACGCGGGAGGTGGGCACCCTGAATGCCAGCCTTGGTGCTGCCGTCAACGGCTGGTCGTTCTTGCTCTGGGGCCGCAACCTGACCGACGACAATTACCTGGTCAGTTCCTTCCCCTCGGTCGCGCAGGCAGGCAGCCTGTCCGGCTATCCCAACCAGCCCCGCACCTTCGGTTTGACCATTCGTAAGGACTTCTAGGTTTTCCGGGCGCGGCACGGAAAGGGCTGCCCTCTTGGGCAGCCCTTTTTCTTGGTGGAGTTGCGGCTGATGTTGCCAGTCATCTCGATCGAAACGCCGCGGCTCCTGCTACGCGAGCCGAGGGCCAGTGACCTCGATGCCGTGGCAGCCTCCCTCGCCGACCCGGAGGTGATGGCACACCTCGGTGGCGTGCAGTCTCGTCCGCAGGCGTGGCGCACTTATGCCGGGCAGATCGGCGGCTGGGTGCTGCGGGGCTACGGCATGTTTTCCGTCTTCGAAAAGGCCAGCGGGCAGTGGATCGGCCGGATCGGCCCCAACCATCCTGAGGGGTGGCCGGGCCAGGAAATCGGCTGGGCCGTGACCCGTGCAGCACAGGGGCGCGGCCTGGCCTTCGAGGCAACAGTGGCCTGCATGGACTTTGCCTTCGAGGAACTCGGCTGGCCCGAGGTGATCCACTGCATCGAGGACGCCAACGAGCGTTCCGTAGCGTTAGCCAGGCGCCTGGGTTCAGAGGGGCTGCGCGAGGCCGCCCTGCCCCCGCCCTTGTCCCACGTGACCGTCAGGGTCTGGGGACAGGGACGAGAGGCGTGGCGCGCAAGGCGCAGTGCGCTGGTGGACTGGAGCCCTCGCCACAGTACCGGCGTCTAGCGCTTCACCTCGACCGCATCATCCAGCACCAGAGTGATCACCCGCCCTGCCGGGACCTCGGCCTCAGTGCCGGTGTTCTTGGCGGCCGCGGCGCCTGCCGCAGCACCGAGCAGCCCGCCGACCACGGCACCCTTGTCGTCCTCGACCTGCTTGCCAATGACCGCACCGGCCACCGCGCCGCCGGCAATCTTGGCGGCGTCCCGGCCACCCTCGCTCTTGCCGGTTTCGGTGAAGCGCGCCGACATCGCCACGGCCCGGTCTGCATCCGGGGCGAGGGTATCGAAGGCCACAGTGATGCTCGGCGTGGCACCAATGCGCTTGCTGCCAGAAGTCCGTTCGGTCACCGTACCCGACACCGTGCTGCCGGTGGGAATGGCGCGCTCGCCATTGATCATGACGTCGGCGACGACCCGGGCCTCGATCCGGTCACCTCGCCGGTTGTCCTTGCTGGAGAGCGGCGACAGCAACTCCACGGACAAGCGAGTGCCTGCCGGCACGACCAACGGCGATGGGGGTGCAGCCGGCCTCGCCGCGGCCGGCGCGGGCTGGCTGGCGGCTGGCCTTGCGACAGGCGCTGGCGCAGCTGCCGGCTTTGGAGCCGGAGCTGCCGCGATAGCAGCCCTGGGTGCCGGAGCCGGGGGCTTGGCAGGCGGCTGCTCACGCTCGGCAAGTTCCGCCTCACGGCGGGCCAGCTCGGCCTCGCGCTCCTGCAGCTCGAGTTCGGCTTCCCGACGAGCCAGTTCCGCCTCGCGGGCGGCGAGGTCAGCTTCTGGGTTCTTGGGCTCCTCCGCGGGCGTACAGGCCGATAGCCACAGCAGGGCCACCAAGGCATAGGGCATCAGGCGAGGGTTCTGCATGGGACTCTCCGCATTACACGACAGACAGCGTTCATGGTACGTCTTGGACACGGCGTCGGCCGTCACAGTTCCGGTAAACCAGTCACAGTTTGGTTCCGCCCGCCCGGGGGTTGGCCCGGCCATGCGGGTTGGATAGGATCTGCGCACTTCAGCGACAGGCCATTGAGCATGATCAATCCACAGTTCATTGTTTATTTCGTGGCGAGCGTCCTCCTCGCAGCCGGCGCAGCACGGGCAGAAGCGCCCCATGCCGGGGCCACTTCGGGTCTCGATTACCCCCCCAGCCCGCGCAGTCCGCAGCTTGACACCTATCACGGTACCGAGATCGCAGACCCCTACCGATGGATGGAAGCCCTGGGTAGCGAGGAGGTCAGGGAGTGGGTGGCCGCCCAGAATGGCGTGGCCCGGCCGTTCCTGGAAGCTCACCCGCTGCGGCTGAGGCTGATCGAGCGACTCACCGCCCTGTGGAACTATGACCAGTACTCGGTGCCGGTCCGGAAAGGTGAGCGCTACTTCTTTACCGAAAAGCGCGGACTCCAGAACCAGGCGGTCCTGTACTGGTCCGAGTCGCCGACCGCCGAACCGCGCGTGCTGTTCGATCCGAACCAGCTGGTGAGCGACGCCACCATCGCCCTGGCCCAATACTCCATCAGTCCTCAAGGTACTTACGTCGCCTATGCCCTCTCGGACGGCGGCACGGACTGGAAGACCTGGAGGATTCGCGAGGTTGCGAGCGGCCAGGACCTTGCCGAGGTGCTCGGCCTGACCAAGTTCACCGGCGTGGCCTGGCTGCCGGACGAGTCCGCGTTCTACTACTCGCGTTACCCACGGAAAGCCGACGGCACCGGCGACGACCAGCAGCAGGTGAGGGTTCACCTGCACCGCCTGGGCACCGACCAGGAAGCCGACGCGCTGGTGTTCGAAATCACTGATCATCCGCGCCGCAATCCCGGAGCCTCGGTCTCGGATGACGGTCGGTGGCTGGTGTACACCATCTTTGATGGCTACGAGCGCAACGCCATCTACGTGCAGCGCCTCGATGTCGAGGACGCCCCTGTGCTTCGGCTGCTGGACGAATGGGACGGTCTTTACGATTTCCTGGGTAACGATGGCGACCTGCTGTACTTCCAGACCACCCAGGGAGCGCCCCGCGGGCGCGTGGTGGCCATCGATCCTGCTGATGCCTCGCCTGCGAGCTGGCAGGTCCTCATCGGTGAGCAGGCAGAGCGCCTGGAATCGGCCAGCCTGGTGGGGGGACACTTCGTGGCCCAGTATCTCAAGGACGCCCATTCGGTGGTCCGCGTTCACCGTAAAGACGGCTCGCTGCGCAACGAGGTCAGGCTGCCAGGCGCCGGCAGCGCTGATGGCTTCCCCCAGAACCTGACGGGTAGCGAGACGTTCTTTGCTTACACCGACTACCTGACGCCCAGGGCGCTCTACCGCTACGACGTGGCCGGCGATACCGTCACGCCCTACCGCTCGCCCAGCGTAGCCTTCGATCCCTCCCCCTACGTCACCGAGCAGGTGTTCTATACCTCCCGGGACGGCACACGGGTGCCCATGTTCATCACGCGCCGCAAGGATTTCCGGGGTGATGGCGATAATCCCGTCCTGCTCTACGGCTACGGCGGTTTCGACATTTCGCTCACACCCGCCTACAGCGCGTCGGTGGCAGGCTGGCTGGAACTGGGAGGCGCCTATGCGGTGGCCAACCTGCGTGGCGGCGGAGAGTACGGCGCGGCCTGGCACATGGCGGGCACCAAGACCCGGAAGCAGAACGTCTTCGACGATTTCATCGCTGCGGCCGAGTGGCTGATCGACCAAAAATACACCCGCCCCGAGCGCCTCGCGATCATGGGCCGCAGCAATGGTGGACTGCTGGTCGGCGCTACGCTGACCCAGCGTCCGGAACTGTTCGGAGCAGCCCTGCCGGGAGTGGGTGTGCTGGACATGCTGCGCTACCACACCGCCAGTGCCAACGCCTATCAGTGGTCGAGCGATTTCGGGACCGTCGAGGACCCACAACAGTTCAAGGCACTCATGGCGTACTCACCCGTGCACAACACGCGCAAGGGCGCATGCTATCCGCCGACCCTGGTGACGACCGCCGAACTGGATGACCGTGTCGTCCCGTGGCACAGCTACAAGTTCGCTGCAGCGCTGCAAAGAGACCAGGGTTGCGACAACCCGGTGCTGATCAGGGTCGAAACGCGGGCCGGACACGGGGCGGGCAAGCCGACCTGGATGCAGGTCGAGGACTGGGCCGACCAGTGGTCCTTCGTGGCACGGCACCTGGGCATGACCGAGGCATCCTCATCATCAGGCCGGTAACAGGAACGCAGACGTTTCGCGAGGCAGCCGAGGCCGCGGCCCGAGTGCGCGCCCAGGGCGTCACACTGGGGCCGGCCCTGAGGCAGTTGACCGCCCAGTTCAGGGCAAACAGGCCGCAAGCGGTGATCACGCTGGCCCGGGGCAGTTCCGACCACGCGGCCACCTTCGGCCGGCACCTTATCGAAACGAGGCTCGGCATTGTTACCGGCTCGGCAGAGCCTTCGGTGCGCTCGGTCTATGGGGCCTCGCCGGACATGACCCACATGGTCTGCATCGCAATTTCCCAATCGGGACGCAGTCCGGATCTGATCGCCAGCGCTGCGGCAGCGCGGCGTGCCGGAGCGCTGGTCGTTGCGCTCGTCAACGACCCGGCTTCGCCATTGGCAGCCGGAGCCGACTGCGTGCTGGACCTCGGCGCGGGAAGCGAGTCGGCAGTGGCAGCCACCAAGTCATTCATCTGCACCCTGACGGCCTTGGCGAGGCTAGTGGCGTGCTGGGCAGACGACGACGATCTCGGCAACGCGCTGGACGCGCTACCCACTACCCTGGCCAGCTCCGTCCAACTCGATTTCCAGCAGGGGGTTGCGGTCCTGCGTGAGGCTGCCCACCTTTACGTGATCGGCCGCGGTCCCGGCCTGTCCGTAGCACAGGAAGCGGCCCTGAAGCTGAAGGAAACCTGCCGCCTGCATGCCGAGGCCGTCAGCGCCGCTGAAATCCTGCATGGGCCCATTGCCATTGCGGAGCCGGGCTTTCCAGTACTCGCATTTTGCCAGGACGATGACAGCAGGCCAGGCCTTGCGCGCGCGGTAGATACCCTGCTGGAGAAGGGGGCGAGGGTTTTGCAGATCGGCGGCTCGCCGCTGGGTGCGACCGCGCATCTGCCACTGCCGGCAACCACGGCTTCGCTCCAGCCGATCGTTGCCATCCAGGCCTTCTATTGGATGGCGCTACAGACTGCCATCGCGCGCGGCATCGATCCGGACCGACCAGCCGGCCTGCAGAAGGTGACCCAAACGACCTAGCGCGGCTCAATGCCGCAGGCGAATTCCAGCAGAAGTTCACCGAGGGTGCCGGGTTCCACGACCTGCCAGTTGGTGAGGTTGGCGGTCGAGGTGCCCGCGGAGTCCACCAGGTTGGGCTGCCGGTAGAACACCGTCACGAGGTTGGCCTTGCGACGACCGGCGCAATCCCACTGGTCCTGGCTGGCGATGCTCCGGTGCGGATTGGGAAGCTCTTGCAGGTCGCGATATTCGATCCGGGTCCACGAGGTGACTACGTCATCCTGTCGTGACGACTCACGCCGAGTGGCGAAATAGACCTCAGCCGGATAGGTGCGCAGCCATTCCCAGTCAAGCTTGCCCCTAAGATCGAGCTGCTTGACCCACTCGTTACCCATACCCTGCATGGGCACCTCGTTGACTTGGCCGGCAGCCTCGCCCGTGAAGGCGAGAAAGGCCGAGAGAACGACGGGCGACAGGGTCATGAATTTCGGCATCACGGCTGCTTCGGCTGTCCTTCGGTACGACGCAGGCCTTCCCCCACGCCCTCCATGCGCATACGTATTGCCGATACCTCCAGCTTGCGACGAACGGCCTCGGCCCAGACGTAGGTGGCGCGGCTGAGGGCCAGGTCATTCTCAATGCGGGTGAAGCGCTTGGCCCGCTCCTCGTCGGGATCGACCCAATGATCCATCAGGCGACCGACCAATTCGCCAGACCCGGCGTCCACCAGCTCGGCCACCAGCGTCCATTCGCCGGCTGAGCGGGCGTACTGCTCGAGCCTGCCCGGATACTGGAAGTCGGGCGCATTCAGTCGCATGTCTACCAGCGCCAGCTTGATGCGCAACACGCCCTCGGCTGGCTCGGTGACAACGGGATACTTCTTGCCCTGCTGGATTTCATGCACGAACTTGTCGTACACGGTTTCTGCGAGGTCGGACTGCATCTTCTCGATTTCCTTGTCGGTGACCGAGAAGGCCGAGCCCGGCCGCTTGACGTCCCAGTCTTCCAGGAACCTGACCGTGACCGGCTCGACGATGACCGAGTCATAGCGGGAAAAGTCGGTGGTCGGCCGGAACCAGGCGAGGTCGACGCCGCGTAAGTCCTCCAGCTCCATGCCCGCGGCATCGTACTGTTTGACCGTTTCCTCCCTCGGCATCGCACCCCCTACACTGCATCCACCGATCAGGATCAGCGCCAGGCAGATAACGACACTCAGCGCAAGGGATGCGCGCGTTTCCATGGTGTCCTTCCCTTCTGTTGTTTCCTGCATGCTAGTCATCACGTCCTCCGCTGCCATCGGGAGTTTCCACAGGACCGGTCAAGGCGGGCGAGCCAGCTTGCAACTCCTCGCTTTGAGGATTGTTAATCAGCGAGCCCACCTGCTTCAGTTCGGTGATTTCATCGCGCTCCACCCCGACCTTGAGGTCGCGAAATCGCCTGGCCGTCACCAGCACCCGACTCTCGAGCGAAGAGGTGGCCTTGTTGTAGGTATCCACTGCCTTCTGCAGGTGGCCGCCCACACCGGACCAGTATTCGGCCACCTTGCCGACGCGCTCGTACAGGGTTTTGCCCAGGTCGGCGATATCCCGCGCGTTACGAGCCAGGGCCTCCTGTCGCCAGCCAAAGGCAACAGTGCGCAGCAGCGCTACCAAGGTGGTGGGAGTCGCCAGTACGACCTTCTGGATGACTGCCTCCTCCATGAGTTCCGGATCGGCCTGCAGCGCAGCGCTGTAGAACACCTCGCCCGGTATGAACATCACCACGAAATCCGGAGTTTCCTCGAACTGATCCCAGTACTGTTTCTGGGACAGCTTGCGAACATGATCCTTCACCTGCCGGGCATGATCGGCGAGCTTGGCCTGACGCGCGGACTCATCCTCTGCCTCCAGCGAATCCAGGTAGGCCATAAGTGGGACCTTGGCGTCGACGATGACCGACTTGCCGCCCGGCAGGTGAACGCGAAGATCGGGCCGGAGTTGCCCCCCTTCGGTAGAGACCGACGCCTGCGTCTGGAAATCGACATGCTCCTCCATGGCCGCCATCTCCACCACTCGCTTGAGCTGCAGCTCGCCCCAGCGACCGCGCACCTGCGGCGCCCGCAGGGCACGGGCAAGGTTGCCGGTCTCGTGCTTGAGCTGATGCTGACTGTCGCGCAGGTGTTCAAGCTCCTTCGAGATGGCCGCGTAGGCGCCCTCCCGCTTGGTCTCCAGCTCGCGAATGCGCTGGTCGACCTTGTCGAGCGATTCACGGACCGGCCTGACCAATTCCGCAATGCCCTGTTGACGCTTCTCAAGGTCTCCTCGCGCCTCCGCCTGGGCGTTAACCAGCTGCGTCTTGGCCAGCTCCAGCAGTTGCTGGGTGTTGGCCTGCAGGGTCTGGGCGGCCAGCGCGCCAAAGCTGTCCTTGAGGCGGGCCTCCGCCAAATTGAAGGCCTCGGCGCGGGCCGTCGCAGCCCCTATGGCCTCCTTCAGCCGGGAAATTTCGGCCTGCGCCTCCGCAGCCTGCTGCTGCTGTTCGGCGGCGCCGCGACTGCGACCCCAGCTGAGGCCAATGCCTAGCCCTGCCGCCAAGGCGACGACCACCGAGCCAACCAGAATGATTTCGTTCATGGGCAGAGTATGCCCCCCGGGCTGGCCCAAGGGGTGACCTGTATGCCCGTACAGGGGTCCTGCATTCCTTATACTCTGGCCTGGCACAAGAGGAGCGGTTCATGCACAAGAGAACTCTGGGGCGACAGGGTCCGGCCGTCTCGGCCCTTGGGCTTGGCTGCATGAGCATGACTCAGGCCTACGGGCCCGGCGACGCCTCCAGTGGCGAGGAGACACTGCTCAAGGCACTGGAGCTTGGCATCGACTTCTTCGACACGGCAGAGGTCTACGGTCCTTACGAAAACGAGCGCTTGCTCGGCAGGGTGCTCGGTTCTCGCCGACCAGACGTGGTCATCGCAACCAAGTTCGGCTTCCGTATCGAGGGCGGACGGATGGTAGGCGTTGACAGCTCGCCGGCCAATGTCCGCAGGGCCTGCGAGGCCTCCCTGCAAAGGCTGGGAACAGACTATATCGACCTGCTCTACCAGCACCGGGTCGATCCAGAGGTGCCCATCGAGGACACCGTCGGAACCATGGCGGAACTGGTCAGGGAGGGCAAGGTCCGTCACCTCGGCCTGTCAGAGGCGAGCGCCACGACACTCGCCCGCGCCTACGCCGTCCACCCCATTGCCGCATTGCAATCCGAGTATTCGCTGTTTGAACGCAGCGTGGAGGGCAGGATCCTGGACACCTGCCGCAGGCTGGGGGTGGCGCTGGTGCCCTATTCACCGCTGGGTCGTGGGCTGCTCACTCCGCAAGTGCCCCGCGCGGAGGCGATCGACGTGGCTGTCGACTACCGGGCCCGCATGCCGCGTTTCCAGGGTGACAACTTCGATCGGAATCGGCAATTGCTCGGCATGGTCGAGTCGGTCGCTCGGAACCATGGCGCCAGCGTGCCGCAGGTGGCGCTATCCTGGGTCCTCGCGCAGGGCGAAGACATCATCCCGATTCCTGGCACCAAGAACCCCGACCGGCTGGCAGAAAACGTCGGGGCCGCAGCCCTGGCCCTGACCGACGAAGAACTCTCTGCGCTGTCTGCGGCCTTCAACCCGGCAGCGGTCGCCGGAGAGCGCTATCCGCCCGGCCTCGAGCGCTACCTCGACAGGGATTGACTCCCCTTGTAGACCACTCCCCCCTTCATGACGAAGGGAATGTTGGCCAGCAGGCTCATGTCGGCAAGCGGGTCGCCCTCTACGGCTACCAGATCGCCGAACAGACCCTGCTCGATGGCGCCAACGTCGGCCTCCCGTCCCAGCGCCTGCGCGGCATTCACGGTGGCGGCCTGCAGGGCCTGCATCGGGGTCATGCCCCACTGCACCATCTTGGCAAATTGCTGGCCATTGCCCCCATGGGGATAGACGCCGGCATCCGAGCCGAACACCATGCTGACGCCTGCCTTGACCGCCGCCTGGAAGGCCTGGCGCTGCTTGAGGCCGATGAATTCTTCCTTCTTCAGGGATTCCTCGAACACACCATTCCTGCGCCCCTCCGCCATGATGTAGTCGTGGTTGTGGATGTCCATCGAAAACCAGGTGCCGTGCTCACGCGCCAGTCGGAACGACTCCTGATCCGCCAGGCTGCAGTGCTCGACCGTGTCCACGCCGGCCCGGATGGCCGTATTGATGCCACTCGTTCCATGGGCGTGGGCCGCGACCTTGAGGCCCAGCATATGGGCCTCGGCTACGATCGCCGTCATCTCGTCCAGGGTCAGCTGCTGGGCGCCGACAGTGGTGGTCTTGGAAAACACTCCGCCCGTGGCGCAAAACTTGATGGCTTCGGCGCCGTATTTACGCAGCTTGCGCACCGCGGCGCGCAGGGCCTCCGGACCATCGGCAATGGCAGGAGTCTCGACCTGGACGGACGGCGGGAACTCGGTGAAGTCGCAGTGTCCGCCGGTCGCTCCTATTGCATAAGTTGCCGGCACGACGCGCGGACCGGGGATATACCCGCCGTCGATCGCCTGTTTGAGTGCTACGTCTGCATACCCCTCCGCCCCCACGTTGCGAACGGTGGTAAAGCCGGCGTCGAGCGTGATCCTCGCATTGGGCACGCCCAGCACCGTCCAGAAGGCATCGGTGTATTCAAGCCCGCTGTAGCCGCCGAAGGTGGGGTCACTGGTGAGGTGAACATGCATGTCGATGAAGCCTGGCATCAGCGTATGTCCTGGGAGGTCGATGTGCCGCGTCCCATCCGGAATAGGTGCCTGGCCAGAGCCAACCTCGACAATCCGGCCATCGGTGATGACCACGCGTGGGGCGGCGATGACCTTGCCCGCACGCACGTCGATCATGCGGGCGGCGGTGACGACCACCGTATCGGCAGAGGCGTGCAGGCAGGTGACGGCAAGGACGAGAAAGACGATGATGCGAGACATCGGAACCTCCTGGACGGTGGCATGAAGATGACCGAGCGGGGCGAACATTACAAGGGCAACAAGAAGTTTCTGCCCACCAAGACCTGCGCTGCCTGCGGACGGGAGATGACCTGGCGCAAGCGCTGGGCCAGGACGTGGGAGCAGGTGAAATACTGCTCGGCTGCCTGCAGGAAAAAGGGTTAGACCGTCACCCCTCCAGCGGCAGGCGAATTGCCACCAGACGCCAGCCAACACCCTGGCGTCCCAATACAAAGCGCGTCTCGGCTCCGTTCTCCGTGGGGATGATGACGGCAAAGCGATCCCAGGCCAGATAACGGTACTGCGCTCCATCAAGAGGCCTGCGCGAAGATGCCCGGTCCCGCGGTCGGCCAAAATCCAGCCCGGGTGCCTCGCCCTCCATTAGCATGATCAGGCCAGACGGGGTGACGAAGGCATCCACTAGCTTGTCGATCAGGACCGTGGCCAACAGTCCACCCAGTGCAGCAAATGGATTGCCGTCGGTTTCCGCAGCTACGGTTT
>Ga0222714_10000615_pt1 | contig 40805 bp, 45 predicted proteins | sample C33_3DmetaG_FD_165048 | JGI IMG/M metagenome (GOLD analysis project Ga0222714, IMG submission 165048) | Estuarine water microbial communities from San Francisco Bay, California, United States - C33_3D | ecosystem: Environmental > Aquatic > Marine > Unclassified | place: USA: California...
CCAGGTGATATGGAACAACACAACCCATGTTGGGTGCGCAGAAGTTAGAGGCAAATATGGCTCGTTCGTTGTTTGCCAATATTATCCGGCCGGAAATATGATCGGGAAAAAACCTTATTAAGGTCTAAATTAAAAAACACAGAGGTTCTCGATTCTGCTCGTCTTAACACACTCGATTTAAGACTTCTGGTATGAGCAATATCTCTCTGAACTCATAACCTAATTCGCAATTTCACTGTAGGGGATATAATCAGATGCAATAATCACCAAAGAAGGCCCAAGTATAATTGATAGACCAATTACTACAAATGCATGCATAATGGCTAATTCCCTATTGTCTTTAGCTAATTCAGCCAGTTCATTTTCAGCTGTTAAAAATCCAACAAACAAAAAACTGAACCGAAATAATAAAATAGAGAGAATAAACGCTATGACAAAATAGATGGCTGAATATTCAAGAGCCTCCATAAAAGAAGATGAATTCGCAAAAAATAAAAAGGCTTGTGTAGCAAGATCCGAAAAATAATACAGGTTAATTAATGACATAATTAAGGAACCAATATATATAGTCAGTACCGAATTATTCAATTTATAATTAAAAAGCTTATGAAAATACCATTTCTGCATTTTCGCAATAAAATATAGATACAAAATACTTAATGTACCTATCAAAATTCCGTGTAATATACCAATATTCATATCACATTTTATAAATTTCCCACTGACTATAATGATTGAAACACTTTTGACCTAGATAACATCCTTCACTGGTCATTTCCCACCCAAAATATTTCTTACCTGTTCTTATATCCCTCACAAAAACGTCCCTAAAAGTAGGGTTTAAAGAAAAAACACCAAGTATAGCATGGTAATCGTTATCAACCATTCCTGTTAACATAGCAACATCAAAATTCATATTCAATTCTTTTAAAACCGTTAAGGCAAATAAAGACTTCGTATCACAATCACCTGTACCAAATGCCGCATACTCAACTGGCGAATAAACACCCCATGGTGTTACACCATCACAACAACCGCCAGTTTTACAAATTTTCACTGAAACATCTCTTGCCTGTTTACATTCATCATATCCTGGTTTAACATAAGTATATGCCAGATGCTGAGTACTGCTTACAACCATTTCCATAGCCTCCCGTTTAGTCAATCTATTAACTTGAATAATATTTCGATACTGATCTAACATACTTCTTAAAAATTGTTTATCATAATTGTACATCTCTCGCCAGCATTCAGGACCCGCTGAGGTGTTTTTACGATTTCTTGTCGCATTTTGCAAATGCTTTTCCAAAACATAAAATTTTATTTGATATTTATTACCATTAAAAGATTTCCATTTCCACTCACGATATAAGCGTCTTCCTGTATCTTGATATTCTAATGTTTTTAAAAGGTCATCATGATAAATATCACTGTGAACATAATTATCCTTTAAGGCCTTAGTATCAAAGGCAACGAGATTTAAACTATTACGATTTCCAAAAAATATTATACATAAAACTACACAAAAAACAACAATAAATAAATTGAAAAATCTACGTTTCATCTGTTAAACCCGTTTTTACACATCAATAGCTTCTAATTCACTCTTGATTTCTACAACTCTTTTTCTAGTATTCAAATAACTCAAAGTACTCAATCTCAAATGATTCAAGTTTAAAACTTTAATATATGAACCAAGTCGGATTTCATCAGATTTTAACACAAGCATAATTGGAATAAGAAACAAAAAAACAAAGAAAAAATCAAATAAATAAATAGTGTTTCCATTCGCAAATCCTTGAGTAAGAGCTTGCAGTGCCAATAGAATAGAACCAGTATGTATATATTGAAAAAAACCATTGTAAGTACCGTCAATCATACCTAAAGTATCCTTGTCATTTATAGTAATCAAATATCTCTTTAATTCGAACAAAGAAACATTAACTTCATTTCGATATACAAATAACTCAATACCTTTAGAAATAAATAAGGCAAAGAAAATCAAAATGCACACTTTTAAAAAGGTACTAAGTACAGAACGATTACTCGCGCTACTAAAATCATAGCTCTTTAACATTTGGGCATGCATTTCAGATGCCCATAAAGCATAATCGTCAGAATTTGAATTAACAAAAAAATCATCACTTAATCCATGCAAATTTTTTACTTCAAATAAATACTCATTATTTTTAAAATATTGCCAGTAAACACTCTCGGAGCCATCAAGAATTCCTAAAATAAATAACCGATAAAAATTAAAAAATACATAACCAAACACAAGAGAAATACCACATCCAAAAATTAGTTTAACTCCCAATATAGTGGAATAAATTAAAATTGAAAACATACCAATAACAGTTAAAACAATGAGCATTGCGGCCAAAATATTGTAAATAAACCGCTGACGATTAATATCGTTCAAATATGTTGAATTGAATAACCTAAAATCCACACCCAATAAACGTGCTATATCCATGATGACTCAATTAATTAGGACAAGTGACTTCATATTCCCATTTTGTATTTGACCATTCCAATGGCTTTATTATGTTTCCTCCAGTAACCTTTATAATACAATATTTATCAGAATTAGGATTATAGTCAAATGCGAGACTACCTATACTATCTTTATATATACTTCCTACAAAACCATCAACATTGCCATCAATTTGAAACGTAGAAGCAATAATTTCGTTTTCATAATAAACTTCTATCTTATCTGGAGCTTCATGAGTATTGAAATAAAGTACTACCTGACCCCCTCTATCACCCAAATAACATTTTGAATTAGTTACATCAATACCACCAGACATATTGAAACTATTACAATCAATACTTTGAAATCCATTTATGCTATCTCGCAATCGAATCAATTCCTTTTCACATTCTTCACAATTATATTGAGATGAACCCTGATTAAATAGATTACAGCCCCTTATTTTCGTCAACAACCATATTATCAATAAAATTATTAAAAACCACTTTAATAACCGCCAAACATCTGACAAACAACCGCTATTATTCTTATACCAACGAGGATCTCGCGGATCAGGATTAATAGGCACAGGTGGATTCTCAACAATCACGGGATCATGCGGATCACGAGCTATGGGATCAGGATCTACTGGTGGAATTGTGGGCGGAACTTTTGGATCCTCAATCAACGGATTGTTTAACTTATCAAAAAACTCCCCTGTAAAAGTCCCCTCAATCAACCCATATGTTTTCCCATTAATTTCCCATGTATCCTTTACATTAACATCATTCAAAGTAACTCTCTGAAAAGACTTTACGACGTCCTTGAGACGATTGTTCCATCGCCGGCATGCATTTGAACATTTTCAACCCCTCGAAAAAACAAACTATTACGATTTCTTAATTCATCAGGATTATAAGAATTCAGCTTATTAATTTGCCTCAATTCGCCCCTATACAATCGAATAAAATGTTCATTCCCTTCAGGAATAATTTGACCTTTCATCAAAGTCGATTTCTGGTCAGTATAAAAGTTCCCAATAAAGTTTCCCGTGATAATCATGATTATAAGATAGTTCAATCAGGCTTTAGGTAGGAATCAGGATCTTTCCGAATTTTTTCTTTTTCCTTTTCAGCAAAAACAGAAATTGCTTCTTTGGCGTTTTCCTCTTCTTTTAGGCTTTGATGCTCAACAATAGCGATAATCCTCTTTGGATTAAAAAACCCTTTCATAGCATGCATCTTATTATTTTCGTCAAAAATATATTCACGATTAATACCTTGCTTTGTCTCCAATATTTGATTTACATTTTCACTCATATAATCATACGGTGATTTCATTAACATCAACTTCAATAAAACAGGAGCAATTTCAATAAATACAAACATTAGGCGAATCATCCAAGTCGGCCATTCAGCACCAGGTATTGTCTCCAATACTAATATTCGCTCTAGCAATCCTCTCGGACCCTTTAGATTTTTTCTCAATTTTTCTAATTCAAGCGAATCATGATACAGCATAACTTGAATCTTATTTTTCTGATCATTAATTTCCCTGATGAAAACGGCTTCTTCAGCCATTTTGTCGCTTAATTGCTTTTGTAACGCTAGACACTTACTCTTACATCCACCATTATTAGTTTGCATAAGGATATTAGAGTTCAGGACAGATTCTTGAGACCTAATGGTATCTATTTTCTGATTTAAAATAACAATATCCTTTGTGACTTTTAAATAATCAATACTCGACTCCGTTCTTTTTTGAAGTTTCGTTTTGTAAGAATCTAATTCCTGATTATCATTTTTAAGAAACTGCTTTTTGATTTCTTTTTCAAAGATAAAAACTTCCAACGGGGCTGAAATTGTAAGACCCAAAATTATGGCCATAAGCAATCGCGGAGAAGCATTGATCAATTCCTTTTTAGTAATTGAATCAGTACCGTCACCCTTACCAGTGCTGCTGACAATAAAACGATCCAAATTGAAAATAATAGCTCCCCACAGTAACCCCATTGGTATAGCAATTTTTACATCCTCAAAAATGTACCAAATAGCAAAATACATTGAAATGGAAGCCAAAATTCCGGTAGCCAAAACTATACCGCCAATACCACCGTATTTAACATGATCAGAATAACTCGATTTTTTCAAAATGTCCTTATCTGCTCCGGCACACCACCAAAAAAATAAAGTCGCCTTTGAAGGTGCCTTCACTTCATAATCCAAATGTTCGTTCATAATATTATTTTTTTAATATTTTATATTGTTATACTTGATCAATGAAAAATTAATTCGATTATAATAAAATAGTCTAGTATTATTATTTAAAACTAATGGTATTTTTTTTCTTTTGTTTGACAATCGATGGTGACTTAAAAATTTGTCACAAATCGACCCGTAATTCAAAGTAAATTCTTTTTGACGCTCATCAAACCTTCTGCTAAGTTCTTTGATATGAATATTAGGAAAAAAACTCGAATACTGAAAAGTATTCATAACCAAAATATCCTCGCTTGGAATTTCAATAGATTTCGAAATTACCTTACCATCGAACCCGGTAGCGGTTAACGTAAATATGTTCTTTTCCTTGTCTAAAATGGTTACAGCCGAATTTCCTGTCAAATCGTTACCAACATTCGTAATATCTACCCTTTTAGCACCCATAACTTTCCATATTATCACTATCGGGCCCCCATGAAAAAAACACAGGTTTGAATTGGTTATATCGTAAGATTCTTTAAATAATTCATTGATTTGCCTACTAGGAATAGATTCTAATCTAAAAAACACTAGGTCCAGTTTCTGTTTTCGAAGCAAAAATTTAAAAAATCCAAATACCTTTCTGTAACTCGGAATTATGATAAATGCAGAAACAATGAATAAAAAAATTAAAATCTTGAATTCATTGGACAAAAGCTCAATATGTTTAAATATAAAAATCACTACTGCAATTCATGAACACTGACAACATCGATTTTTTCCCAACTTTTCTCACCTATATGTATAGGAGCCGTAGTTTCGAGTATAAGATAATTAACATTTTTTATTGTAACACTTTCACCCGAAATGGATAAACCAGATATCCCCACCATAGCATGAGCAGTATAATCCATATCGGCAAAAGCTTTTACTTTACAAACAATTATAACAATATTCCTCGCAGGAATCAAATGTTTCATTATAGAAGCAAAAAACAATGATTTACTATCACAATCACCATAAGAAAGTACGAAACTTTCTGGGGGTAAACTCAACTCGTGGTAGTACCACTCATCAGTATCAAAATTCGGAATTCCATAAGGCAAGAATTGCACAAAATTCAACACCGCTTGAACTCTATTGACATAACCATCTGCATCTAATCTTACTAAATGACAATAAATTTCATATGCCACTTTTGCCGATAATGAATCAAATTGACTTGCCAAAAAGGAATAGGAAACCTCTGTAACAGAATTATTTATAGTCCATCCTCTACTATGATTTAAAAGTTCTTGTAGCCCAAATCCCGGTTTTACAGAAAATCCATCCTTTGAAACGTCAATATACCGCATAGGCATTCCAAAAGAATCCACTTGAGCAGAAACATGATAAGGATATAAAGTCAAGTGTAGAGAAGCAATACTCCGTCCCAAAATAGGAAAATCATAATACAACATGGCACGATCATCAGTTATTCTGGACCTTACAAAACAATTATAGTGTTCGTATTTATCAGGTAGATTACCATATTTTTTACTAAATTTTTTATGTTTTGTAAGGAACTCAATAACGCCTATATTATTACCAGGTAGAAAACCGTTAAATCCTAAAAATGGTTTTAACTGACTTCCACTCAAATAAAACGATAATATTAAAGCTAAGAATAAATAAAAAAGAAAAACACTCATAGTCAACTCCTCCTCCTTAACAATACATGTTCTAACCAAAACAAATAACTTTCCGTACCCACTTCCCCAAGAACCGGAAATGGAGGAGCATATTCTCCCGGAAATGCCGTAACCAATTCATAATAACCATCTGAATTTAAGAAAGAAATAACGGTCAAATATGAAGTTTCCGGTAACGAATCCACTTCTATAAAGTTCACAATCTGACCCCTGCGCTTTAAAACCTGAACATCTGAAACAGAAAAATCAGATAATCTACCTACTCCCTCATAACCAACAATTTGATTATTTTCAAAGAAATAAACATGTCCAATACGTCCTTCTAAAGTATGAACAACATCAACAGGCAATAAAGATTCCAATTTGTCATTGAGCTCTTCCAAAGATTTACAAAAATTCGATGAAAAAGTGCTTCCAGGTAATAAAGAATTAGCCCAATGAATGGCCATATGTGATTCAGCCGCTTCAGAAAGGATGTATTTCATATAGGATTATTTAAATAGAAACCATTTGATATTTTTTCTATTTTTTAAGAATATAAAAACTATAGATAGAAACACTATACCTAACAATCCTATAGTTAATTGATATTTAGCAAATCCAATACCTGATGAAATTATGTCCATGACCTCAACAAAATCTTTTATGGCTCCAAGTCCAGTCAAAATAGAAATAACAGCTAATAGAAGAGCAACCACTCTATTATGCTTATCTCTGATTCTCTGACTTAAACTCACAATACGCTTCTCCAATAAATCCATCTCAGATCTAATATTCAGAGAAGAAAATATTTTTTCGCTAATAATATTGGGCAGAAAATCGAAAGAAATAAAACCAAACACATAATTATTGGAAAATTCTTGAAATTCATCAAATACTGCTATAGGATTATTATAAAGAATTGTACCAAACCTATTAATACTATATTTAACATACAAACTATAAACATATATTTTAAAATATACACGATCATAAGTATGATGTGTGTATATATCTTTTTTATATAAATTATGACCAACAAATGTCAGAGAATCTCTCAATGGCAAGCCAATATAATTGTCAAAAATAGCAATAGAGTCCGCCATTATAAGGTCATAATATCGGTCAGCAGGTTTTAAAAGGTGATTTTTCTCGATCCCTCCAACTGAAATACCTGTGCCAATTTCAAATGCTAAAATTTTCATGTCCTCATACTTCCAATCATTGAATTCATTATCAAAATTCAAAACGGAATATATCTTAAATTTGGAGCCGCTAAAACTATCAATTAATGCATTTTCGCCTCTTATTGAAATGTTACATAAAAAAACACTAGATATAAAATCAGATAAGTTATATTCTGATTGTTTATAAACTATTTTACAAGCAAAATTTCTTAAATATCGACAGATTTCTGAAGCCGCTCTTAAATTCACGTTACTTGTATCCACAGACAAAGCAAATATTGTGATTCCATCACGAAAACGATATAATTCAAAGCTCTCCGATATTACTTCGATAAGACCATGGGCATCACCATCATTCGCCCCGATAATTTCAAATTTGATTGGTTTTTTTTGAATTAGTGCCGTGACAGAGTTTTCATTTCCGCCTAAATTCATTATTTCATTAAAGTCTCTATAATATTTATCTTTATAGAAAATCTGAGTTTTCAAAATCAAATCTCTCTTTTCATCCTCAGTTGCATTTTCATTAACATCAATCAAATCCATGGTGTTAAACCCAGCAGAAACAAACAATCTAACATCTGTCTCGGCTATATAACAAGCACCAACAACTTTTATTATGGATGCATTTAGTTTTGATAATACAGTCTTTTTCATTTACGAAATTTTCAAATAACAAATTAATCTGCAAAACTCCTCCGTTTTTTGTCCAAAAACTTTGCAAAGCCAAGTTAATATTAGGTGTTTGATTAAGCTGCATTTCGTGAAATAAATTTTTGGTTTTTGGCATTTGCGCTCTTACCTCTTCCTCACTGCTTTTTCTGGTGGTAATAGCCAATTTAGTATCGAACGCCATCATATAGTTCAAGGCTAAAATGGCTATGTAGGTGATGTCTGTGCACCACACTTGATTGGAATGGGTGATTATTAGTCCTCTCAACAAATAGGGTTTCATAAATGCCTTCAATGCGCCCTTGGTCAAATTCTTTCTGCGGTTAATGGTCTCATGTCCCATCAATTTGAACAGTCTCCTGATGCGCTTTGGACCCACTGGGTATCCTTTGTTCTGGAGCCAATCAACCATTCACAGCACTCTTTCTGAGGGGTGCTTGGTCAAATGTTAGTCCATGAGTGTCAGCATTTTCAAATTCTCTGGCTTCTCAGGAATTGGAGCATAATACAAGGAACTCCTAGGCACATAAAGCAACTCACATTGCCTACGCAGGGACAATGAACTTAGCTTCAATTTGATGGCTTCCATTCGCTCATTGGTATCCCCAATTTCTTAGCACTTTTTTTAAAAAGTCCAACTCTACCCTGAGTTTGCCGATTTGAGCATATAGCTTCTCAATGGGTACCTCCGGTTTCGAATCTGACGCCTCTTTTGCCTTGGAAAATGCGGCAGACATGATTGTTAAAAACCCTGATTTCCACTCGGAAATGGATACCGCATTGACTTCGAATTTCTGAGACAATTGAGCCAATGTCAATTCATTTTTGGCTGCTTCTAAAGCAACTTTGGCCTTGTATTCAAGCGTGAATTTGCGGCAGGTCTATTTTTGATAATTGCATTGAATAAAAACAGTGCTCTTTTACTAAACCTCAAGTCCAATATTCAGGGTATATTACAAAATGAACTAACTTACATCAGCCAATTAAAGTAATAAGTTTGATTAACCAAGCCTATGGATCAGTAATTTGGCAACCTTGAAGATTAAATAATTCATTATTCATTCATGATTTTTTGCTTGTAAAACAATTAAAAAATAAGAAAAATGAGCCAAGATTTTATTATTAACAAAATAATTGACTTATTGCGTCAAGCCTTTCTCTTACGAGAAAATCCAAATCTCATTTGTTCCCAATCTAGAATAAGTGGCGAAGCAATCTTAAGAGAAATTTACAAAAGAGAATATGGAAATGTACCCCCAAAAATTACTTTCCAAACTCTTTTAGAGGGAATCAGAAAAAAAAACATTGTCCCATATCAAATAATCCTCCTTTTCGAGACAGTTCAGCGTTATGGCAATATGACAATTCATCCGGATAATGAACTTACTTATCGGACTGAGCACGAAGCCCTGATTGTTGAAAGCAACTTATCTGGTATTTGCAATTGGTTTTTTAACACCTATTTAGAATTAGAATTAGAAGAAGAAATTTTTAAAAGCTCTTCGACCGAATCGACAAAACCTAATGTCGCCAATTACGAAGATCTCCTACGCTCAGCTTTAGAAGACCGAATCCTAGAGCTCGATGAATACGAGAACCTTCTTGAAGCTAGGAATAATTTGGGAATAGACATAGAAGAAGCCCAAATAATCGAGCAAAAAGTTTGTGCTGAAATTTTGAATACGAAAGTTTCTGGCATTGCTGATGTATTGAGTAATATAGACCTAGACTCCTTTAGAAAACTAGATACGGTTGAACGAGAATTACCCGAATGGGCTTCTAAGTGTTTACAACAAACAAAAAATTCAGAGAGCGAAGAATTTCGAAATTATGTAGGATTTTATTTTCCAGAAGTACTTTCAACAAAAATTGCTACATCAGATTCAATAACCTCATTAATAGGTTGTTGGCAAGGATGGTATTTTCAATATGCATCTAAAACATATTTTGATCTTTTGTTTATTGCAAAAAACGAAAATAACTTTATCGGAATTTCCATAGAGCCCATAAACCCATTATGGAGAGACAGGGGATACAACGAAAAAATCCTTATGGCTGAAATTATTGGAGATTTAGAAAATGAATTTCTCTTTAGTTTTGACAAAACTTACATTGTGGAAAACCCATGGACAATCAGATATGAAGGAATCATCATTGAAAATGGGCTTCTCTTTGAGGGAGAATGGAGTATCCAAGGAATAAACGGTGCTTTCAATGCGGCTAGAACAAAATCACTAATGCCGATACGCATCTTTGACACACAAAACCAATATCCGATTGTTAGCGCTACATATTTAAATCGCTTCAAAGAGTTGAATTCAAGTTGGTTCATACAGATTACAGGTAAAGTGAACTCACCGGGGGTTTTACACATAATAGATGTTGAAGGAAAATTACATGCAAATTTGGTAATTCCAGATGGACAAGGTATTGCATTATACTATTGTGAAGGAGAATATGAACAAACTGCAAAAGCAAATTTAATTGAAGTAAGTGCCATATATGGTGACAGAATTAATTTTACAATTACTTTTTCAATAGATTGGAACAGTTTCACACTAAACGGCACGATCAGGGATTCAATATATAAAATGAGAGTATTTAAAGGTATAAAAATATGAAATTACTAATAACTGCTTTTGGTCCCTTCAATGAATTCACCCAGAATCCCAGTGAATTGGTTTTAAACGCTTGGTTGGAAAATGGAGCAGTTCGAAATAATCCAAATTTCGATATAACCTTTGAGGTCATTCCCGTTTCGTATAGATTCGTTGATGAATTTCAAGAAATATGGAAGAATATCCATTATGACTTAATTGTTCATATGGGTGTCGCCTCAAATGAAACCAAAATGCGTTTAGAGACAATGGCTAAGAATATAAAGTCGGGCAAGGATATGGAAGGAGTCGCACCTAACTCAATCCCAATAATTCAAGGTTCACAAGACGCAAAAACACTCATACAATTTTCAATCTTCAATAAGCTTTGTGCAAAATATCCAAGTAAAATTAAAATATCAGATGACGCTGGTACCTATCTATGCAATTATATCTATTATCAATCAATGATGAAATCAAAAGGGGAAACAAAAATTATTTTTGTTCACATTGCTGACTTCATTAATAATTCACTGGCGGTCAGCCTAGAGGACCAAAAGATTATTTTAAATGACCTTATACAAATGATTCATAAAAAGTAATCTCATAAATCAATGTTGTAAATTGACTAAATAGACAGTTATTTTTAATGTAAAAAAGCGTAATACATTTGTACAATAGAGAGTTTATGGGCCACGTCTTCAGTAATTCATGAGTTAGTATTATTAAAAGTTTGGAGAATGCCAAATCTGTATTCCGCATGTACTGAACAGGGTTTAGTTTCACCTGCAAAAGCAAAATTTTTCATCGCGACTTCTTTACCATCCTTCATTTTCATTTATAATGATGGAAGTAAAAGTATTCAAATGATTAATGAATAATATGTAAAATTTTATGATTTTGGCAATACAGATAATATTCCTCTATTGCCATTATGGTCGGTAGAGCTCCCGATTGAAGTTCAGGGTGTCGGCGGTTCAAATCCGTCCGAGTCCACTAAAATAAAAAAGTATGGGATACTCTTGGAAATACGATACTAACTATGACGACCAATCTGGTGAGTGGTTAGAGAAGATAGGTTTTTGCCCTGATGAAGATCATTGCACTTTCTGTGAGGCATATAATGCAGACGGCCGCCCAGCCACTGCGTTCGATGCTCCAGAAGATGCAATGCACTGCACTTATAGTTCAACGGATAGAATTTCCGACTCCGGATCGGACGATGAGAGTTCGAATCCTGGCGGCTGAGTTAGTTTAGATGCTGCTTATTAGTATGTTTAGAAAATGTTGGGACAGTTTTGGAATACTCAGAAATTCCATTACATCGCAGTGACAATTTTCAGAACATATGGTCATGATTTTCTACCTTGGAGAGTCACTAGTCCACTTGTTCAGTAATTCTTGTTATACGATTGCTGAAACTTTATTGAATTCCAAAACTGTGTTCAGCATTTACTGAACAGAGTCTTGTTTCACCTGTAGGGGTAAAATTTCCTCAGAGACTTCTCCACACGGTTTGAGAGCCAATTTCAACCCAATTTGTAACGGTAAAATGTTTCACCTGGAGTGATTGGGTTGTGTAAACCCTTGGTATACAAGACTTTCCAGCCTAGGTTCGATTCCTGGCGGCTGGGTCAATATTTGTTGTTTGAATTTGGATGTTCAGTAAATGCTGAACAAAGAATTGGAATACTCAAAAATTCCAAAACATCGCAGTGAATATGTGCTGATCATATGGTCATGATTTTCTACCAGTGTCAAATTACCGAACATAATTCATGACTTTCTTCCAATCTTAATTACTAAATATCCATATCTTTTATCAAGGGCAATATCTCTAAGGATTTTTTTAAGGCATAGAATGGAAGTAAAGTCATAAGCTGAGTTACTTCGCTTTCTGTCCGATCTTTAAAAATCAATACTGCACCATTTTTGGTAGGCCTTAAATACAACTGTTCCAAAAAACCTTCCTGTTTCCATTGCGCTACCACTTCACGCTCATGTTTCAGTATCTCCTGAAAATTACCGGGTATGTTTTCCATGTCCAAGGTAAGAACTACTAGAATTCTGCTTCCTTTTTTTTGTACTTCTGATTGTTCCATTTTATATTAATTTGATTGCGAGTTGATTTTGTTTCAAGAGTATAAAATCACCATTGGTAATATTATCAACACCCTGATTGTGCTATTCATTATTGTATGTTTAAAATTCTAGTTCGTAATTCTGGAAAGCGAAACATGGATATGCCAAAAAGCACGCATTGTATGATACAAGGCGCTATAATAGATGCCCCATGTTCTATATGCGTGGCAATCGCTCCGCCCATGTATGCAGCTAAAAGCAAGGTTCCTAAAATTCCGGTTCTTGGAATTACAAATAGTAGCAAGCAAACGATTTCAACTATTCCAAGTAAAGCATATGTTTTGGCGTCCAATCCAAAGCCGGAAGCCATTTTGATTGCTTCTTCATTGCCACTTAATTTTCCGGCAGCGCTACCAAGGATAATAAAAGCCAGTAAGCCAGTTAGTACCCAATAGATGATTTTTTTTGTTTTTCGAGATTGCATGTCTTGATATTTTAGTTGTTTAAAAATGGATAATCAATATAACCCTGGTCTTTACCACCGTACATGGTAGCTCTGTCGGCTTGATTTAATTCTGCATTGAGTTCAAATCGCTTTGGTAAATCCGGGTTAGCTAAAAACAAGGTGCCGTAAGAAATCATTTTTGCAATACCTTTTTGTAGCTCTGCTTCCCCAGTTTCACGAGTATAACCACAATTGGCGATCACCGGATGTTTTGATATTTTTCCAAATGTCTGAATCGCATCTGCGGGATATTGAGGGAATTTATCAGCAGGGAATGGGACTTTCATAAGGTGTATATAAGACAACGGCAACTTATTTAAATGCTCGATAAGTGATGTAAATTGCTCAACAGGCTGCTGATGCGTCATGTTATTGTATGTGCTTGTTGGCGATAAACGAATAGCCGCTTTATTTTCACCAATAGCTGAAACAATTTCCTGCATGACTTCCAATACAAATCGATTTCTGTTTTCAATACTTCCTCCATACTCATCGTTACGAAGGTTTGAACTATCTGATAAAAACTGATTTGGTAAATAGCCAAATGCTGCATGAAGTTCTATTCCGTCAAATCCAGCTTCGATGGCATTGGCGGCTGCTTGTTTAAAGACTTGCACTATTTGTTTTATTTCTTCAATTGTCAGAGCTCTAGGGGTTTCATAATCTTTCATCCCTTCCATGGTGAAATGCTGTTGACCTTGAATCCCAATGGCTGAGGGAGCAACCGGTAATTCTCCATTCTTTACTAATGAGTGTCCAACACGCCCAGTGTGCCAAAGCTGAGCGTAGATAGTGCCTCCTTTTTCATGCACCGCTTGAGTTACTTTTTTCCAGGCATTGATTTGCTCTTGGGTATAGAGCCCCGGTGTTAAGGGGCTACCTGTAGCTTGCTTACTGATATTGATAGCCTCACTGATGATAAGTCCGGCACTGGTTCTTTGTGTGTAATACAAAATTGTCGACTCGCCAACTACGCCTTCCATATTTGCTCTGGATCTTGTCATTGGTGCCATAGCCATGCTATTACTTAGTATCGCATCCCCCATTTTTATCTGTTCTAATAGTTTCATTTTCTTTGAGTTTTTTAAGATTGATTTGCAAACTTAAGTTCATTACTTTACTTTTGAAAGTAGTTACATTATTGTACAGTAGTAACCCATGGTAAAGCAATGAATAAAATCTGCATGTTATGGCAAAGAAAGAAAATGAAAAATCTCAAAAAACCTGTTCACTAAAGGATGTATTGGATGTGATTGGCGGAAAATGGGCAATGCCTATCATATATAATTTATCGAAAGGCAAGATGCGTTTCAAAGAAATTGAGAGAACCGTGGAGGGAATAAACACCAGGATGTTGGTGAAGGAATTGAAAAACTTAGAAGCCAACGGAATTATTACACGGGCAGTTTTTGCAACAGTTCCACCTACTGTTGAATATACCCTCACAAAAAAAGGAGATAAGTTATTGCCCAGTATCAAATCTCTGCATCAATGGGGGCAGGAGTATGCGGTTTAGAGCCGCCAGTGATCAGAAGAGCTGGAGAGTCACTAGTCCACTTGTTCAGTAATTCTTGTTATACGATTGCTGAAACTTTATTGAATTCTAAAACTGTGTTCAGCATTTACAGAACAGAGTCTTGTTTCACTTGTAAGGGTAAAATTTCCTCAGAGATTTCTCCACACGGTTTGAGAGCCAATTTCAACCCAATTTATAACGGTAAAATGTTTCACCTGGAGAGATCGGGTTGGCTAAACTCTTGATATACTTGACTTCCCGGCTTAGGTTCGATTCCTGGCGGCAGGATTAGTTTAGATATTGATAATAGGTTGTTCAGTAAATGCTTAACAAGATCTTAGAATACTTGGAAATTCTGAAACACTGTAGAGACCAGTGAACATATTGCGATGATTTTCTTCCTGCCAGGAATTTTAATGCTGCCACCGGGAATGATTTCTATTCCAACTTGTGAAAAGCGGTCAATGTTTGTTCAACTTCAAATACAAACTTTGCCACTTCGTCAGAATTGGCTTCAGATTTTACAAATTCAAAAGATTTATCTCCACTATTCATTGTGATTACCACTGAAGATTTTAAAATAGGTTCATTATCGCCAGGATGTTTATTGCGAAGAAAATAAATCATTGCACCAATAGACAAATAACCAATAAACTCTTCAAAGGTTCCAAGATAAAAGCCGAAATAGATACCTATAAAACTCAAAACTAAGATGATACCACCAACTGCCCCTGAAATAATTGCTTTTCTTTTTGACGAATTATAAACTGTAATAGCTGTTTTGTAATTATTCAATTCTTCATTGAATAACTCTATTTTATCTTTGACCGAAATTCCATTAACAGACCGTAAGGCATAAGTTTCATTGCTTGATAATGAATTAATAAATAGTTTTTCAGTCGTCAATTTGAACTCCAGTTCCTTTATTGCTAATATTGCTTTTATTTCCATGTATTTAAAGTAGAACTCTAATCCGACTTGTGAAAAGCGGTCAATGTTTGTTCTACTTCAAAAACAAACTTCGCCACTTCATCTGAATTAGCGTCGGATTTTACAAATTCAAAAGATTTATCTCCACTATTCATCGTAATAACCACTGAAGATTTTAAAACGGGTTCACTTTCGCCTGGATGTTTGTCTTGGAAAAGTTTCCACATGACTCCAAGAAGAAGTACTCCAAAAATTAGTGGTAATGTAGAATCAGAAACGGCACCATAAATAGCGGAGAAACCCCCAACAGCCCCTGCCATTATTCCTTGACCCTTAGACGATTCATGTCGAGCAATGGCTGACTTGTAATCACTAATCTCCTGATTGAATAACTCTATTTTATCCTTAACTGAAACTCCATTAACAGATCGTAATGCATATGTTTCATTGCTAGACAATGAATTAATGAATAATTTTTCAGAAGTTAACTTGAATTCAAGTCCTTTAATATTTAAAACAGCTTTTGTTTCCATATATATTATTTTAATTTAAATCATCACTGATGCACTTCCGAGAACAATAAAAATGTGGTTGAAATTGCAAATCTTGATTAAACATCGAAGTTAAATCAATTATTACTTGTTCGGAAATCTTCTCACGTTTATTTCCAATTAATACAAATCCTGAAAATAGAATCTTTTCTCCTGATTGGGAAAAAAGGTCAAATCTTTTTGAACACCATTCACAAGGCATTGTATGTTTTCTATGTTTATGAGATTGACGAAGAGCATTCATTTTGTTATTCCAAGAAATATTATTTGAAACAACAGATCGAACAACTTCAGAAGAATTATTATAGGAATTGGATCTTGATTTATTCGAAATAGAATTTTCTATGGATTCCTGAATTTTAATTGCCGTACGAACCTCCCAAACTTTCCAATAAGTTTTCAAAAACGACATAACTATTTTTGTTTAAAATACTGACCTTATCGAATTTACTTGAAAACCGCTTTACATCCAATTTATTTGGTGAATTGCCTCATTTTTTGATTTAAAAGTGAAAAATAATTCCACCATGCGGTATTACTGCCATTTTGTCTTTTGGATAGATGATGAGTCGTAAGATCATTTAATCGGTATTTCATGTATATACATCGCAGAATCTTTTCTCGAATTTCAAGGTTGTTTTTAGGATATATAGAACAGTGCACTGTTTCACCTGTAGGAGTAAAATTTCTCTCTCGACTTCTCCACACGGTTTTAGAGCCATTCTCACCTCATATTATAACGGTAAATTGTTTCACCTGTAGTGATTGGGTTGTGTAAACCCTTGTTATACAAGACTTTCCAGCCTAGGTTCGATTCCTGGCGGCTGGGTCAATATTTGTTGTTTGAATTTGGATGTTCAGTAAATGCTGAACAAAGAATTGGAATACTCAAAAATTCCAAAACATCGCAGTGAATATGTGCTGATCATATGGTCATGATTTTCTACCAGTGTCAAATTACCGAACATAATTCATGACTTTCTGCCCGGCGGTGTCGAATACATAAATGTTTTTATGTTCAGTAAATGCGGAACAAGATCTCGGAATACTTAGAAATGCTGTAAAATTGCTGGAAACTTTTACTGTACATATGGTCATGGTCTCCTCCCTTTAAAATCTGAATAATCAAACAAAATCAATTGCAATATTCTTCGTAACTAGAGATATATTCCATAATCATATCAACCGCTTCCGAAGACATGTCGTCATTCAAGCTTTCGTCATCAAGAACAATACGTAACGCTTGATAAACAGAGCACCAGTTGTCAAAATCATCTAATTTGATTTGGGCCTCGATCAATGCGCAGATTATGCCAATTGAATAACTATTTGATTTTTTAGTTTTTGCAATTTGAGCAAACTCAAAGGCGTCATAAACGTCAAAATAATTGTCAAGAGCCTTCAAATAAGCATAGCAAATAATAATATCTGCATTAGCAAGTGCTATGTCATTTATACCATAATTCAATTCACAAAATTTCTTATAACGAATGGAATTATCGGTTCCATCTATATTCCACCCCAATGCATTTATAGAAGCCAATTTTAATTCCAACCCATTAGTCGAATCAGACAAGAAACTCATTAGTTCTTCGCTTATTTCGCCATTACATTGCATAGCTTTTTGTACGATGGGGTGATATTCATAGGCCTTGTAAAACTCTGTTGAAGTCAATGGTGAGTCACCAAATAAAGCATTACAAATGAAAATACTAAAAATATAAATAAAATTTTTCATGATTTCAGTTTGAATGATATAACATTATTATTTATTCATTGATTTGGACAGAAATAGAAATCTTAGGTTCAATAATTATTTACCTTAGTATTTCAGATTTATTAATCAAAGATCTTACCACTCAGAAATTCCAAAATATCGCAGTGAATATGTGCTGATCATATGGTCATGATTTTCTACCAGTGACAAATTACCGAACATGATTCATAACTTTCTGCCGGGCTCAATTCCATATCGGAATTTACCATAGAATTCAAAACCCGAATGGGTTTTATTGTTTAATTCTGAATCAACTGTGAAAGGAAACGCCCATGTTGGTCTACCAGCGTTAAGACGTATTGACCCACGGGTATTTCAAGCGGGATTTCTGATGTTTGGTGGAGATAGATATCCTCTTGGAAAATTATCCTTCCGGCCATGTCGTAAATGGAAATCAAACTGCTCCCCAATTCGTAGGTGCAACGAATTCCAATTCTTTTTGAAGCAACATTATAAGAAATGTCAATGTGGCTTTGGTCAATCTTTGCCATTCCATTGAAGGCAATCGATTGGCACTTTGACGTGTCGACACAATTGTTTTCAGTGACTTCTAGAGCATAAGACCCGTTGTTCTGAATGGTGAACGTACTTTTGGTTTCTCCTGCAATGGCTTTGGGTGTAGGTGAACACTCCATCCACTGGAAACTGGCTCCTGAATTGGTATTGGATGCAATCAACGTGTTGTGATTGTCTGGAAACTGGTTGCCTCGAGTGAAATTGCTGTTGGGCTTCTCAATGGTCAAATTGATTTTGTAAATCACAGAATCGCATTTTTCTGAATCTCGAAGTGTATCCCTTAGATCGGGATTGCTCACCGATATAATTCGTTTTCCCGAGGGCACGGTGTACACTTTACAAGCCGAGATTGTCAATGGCACAATGCTTGGGTTTTTAATGGTCGCATCAATGCTAATGATGCTGTCACAGAATTTCGAATTTTGTCCCAAAAGAGTGTCTTTGTATTGTCCAGATGCAGTGATTTTCTTGCCTGAAGGACAAGTATATGTGCCGCACGAATTAACGCTGATACTGTTGTATGATTTGGCTGAAATTACTGTATAAGTGATCACAGAATCGCACCCAGTTTTGTTTGAGATTGTGTCGTAATAGGTTCCTGGACTTCGAAAAATTCGACTCTTTTTACTCGGGCAAATTACAAAATTACACAGGTATAGGGTAGCTGATGAATAGGTTGTGTTTCGAATGTTCACTTGATGAAACACAAAGCTGTCACATCCATGCCAAGTCGATAAAGTGTCAACATAAATCCCAGATTGGTAAACCCAGTTTCCGTTATTCAATTGCACAGCATTGCATGCATCGTAATTCAATTTGCTGGAATCTCGACGGTACATGACAACATTGAATGTAATGAGAGAATCGCAACCCAACCAGTTTGGCAAGGTTCCAACATACTTACCCCCTGAATAATATACTCTTTTAGTGATGGGATGAATGAAAGAGTCGCAGGTTGTAATGGTTACAGTATTGGAGCTCGTTGGATTAATGGTCACATTGATTTTCATAGCAGAGTCACACCCGAGATAGGAAATGATGGTGTCGTAATAGGTTCCGCTTTTGGTGACGACTTTCTTCTTAGATGGGAGGGTGTATGATTTGCAACGCGTAACTGAAAATGCTCCGTGTGCAACAGTATCGCAATAGCCTCGGCCAATGACAAAATTGGAAACCGTGTCTTTCAACAAAAAATTCTTGATCGAGACGGTATTGTTTTCAGTTGAATAATCCTTGATGGAAGTTACAGATTGGTTGTTTTTATAGGCTACCCCATCCTCGTAATGCAGTTGCAATACGAGACCTGATTTTGTTGAGGGCATCGTTTGTTTCATTCCTTCTGCGATTTCCTTTTGAGACCTTGCATAATCCCACATGCGGGTTTCTTCCAAAATACCTGCAAAGCCTGTTTGGGGATCCACAACCCAAATGTCGGCTTTGGTTTTGTAATTTGGGGTGACTGTGGTCGAGAGGCTATCGGTACAGATGCCATCTATGTACAATCGTATTTTAGATCCATCATAGCTGGCCGCAATGTGCTGCCATACACTTGTTCCCAGCGATTTTGAACTGGTACAGGTGGATGTAGTACTACCATCGTTGATGCTCAAGCTCAATAACTTCGTATTGCCCACGCCAAATCGATAAGGTGTATTGCTGTTTTGGTTCCAAATGATGGGTGCGCAATTATTGCATGGAGAACTGGACCAATTGCTGCTGTTGCAATAAATCCATGTCTCGAATGTGAATTTTGTCAACGAGTTCAACTTGGCCGTACCACTGACGACTAGTTGGTCATCTGTGCCATCGAAATACAGCGCTGTCATTTGAGCCTTGGTATAGAATCCGAAGCCCGAAATCATAGTTAGAATTAGCAAAACAGATTTTTTCATTTTTTTGATTGTAATTTAAAGTAAGTTAAAAACTATTATATCATCAAGTTAGGATTATGAATAATGTTGAAAATTTTCAGAATAATGGCACCCAACTGGATTGTATTGACCCATTAAATGCCAGAAACTTTGGTCCAACATTTTATGGCTAGGTTGTCCTCACTCGGTGTGCCATACTGTTTATCTTTTGTGAACTACTACTTTATAAAGACTTTCCATAGACCATACTTGGGGTTCTTTTGTTAACGAATTGTGATTTATTCGCTCATTTATTGAACCATCTTTGACATAGTTATGTGCATAATCAAAAAGAGATTTATTGCATTGGGGCTTGGTCTTTTTTGCCTGATTTTTTTGAGCCCCAGTTTCACCAATAGGTTCATCGACTTTCAACGTGACTACAATTCTCAAAATCCAATAACACTCGATGGTTCACCCATGAAAGTGTTTCAACTTCTTCCACCAGAGGGACTTATTGAGCCGGGATGGAATGCTGAAGGAGTTATGTTCTCTTACTTAGACAATGGACATAAAGAAATGCCAACAACATTTGATTACTGGCTTGCCGACAATGTGTTTAAAATCAGAGTGAAACGCTCTACCGTAGGCATAGCTTCAGGTAAGATATTCGAATTCGGAATCAACTTTGAGGGTAAAGCAATTGAATTAATCAAAGATGGTCAAGTCGGTGAATACAAACCGATGTAAGTTAACACCATGAAAAAGCTCCTTTCTATAATCGTCGTACTATGCTCTATATGTTCCATGCATGCCCAACGCATATATGACGGATCAGGCCGTCAACTAGGAAGAGTAGATGGCGATCGATTTTACAATGCTTCTGGAATGCAAATAGGTCGTGTCGATGCTCAGCGCATTTATGATGGCTCAGGTCGACAAATTGGAAGAATTGACGCCGAGAGAATCTACGACGGTTCAGGAAGGCAAATAGGAAGAGTTGATGGCGATCGATTTTATGATGGAAGCGGTCGTTCTATGGGGCGAATGGATGGTGACCGAATTTACGATTCCTCAGGTCGACAAATTGGTCGAACCGATGGAATGCGAAGAATGCAAACCATTGTGTTTTTCTACTTTTTCATGTGACAATCAAACAAAGTCAAAAACCAATAAAATCATGACTATTGAATTCATGGATTTACCTCTACATTATATTTCCATGACAAAAAACTCTGCAAAACTCCCTAAGATTACAATCGCAAGAAATTGTTTTTCAATCACTTAACTACCTGCCTTCGATTCCTGTCGGGGCTACAATGAATAAACAGTGCCACTGCGTATGCAGTGGCATTTTTGTTGCGACAGGGCCCCAGCGCTCAAGCTTGCTTGAAAGCGTTGGGATGGCGCAACAAAAAGTCCCGCACGGCTAGTGCGGGACTCTGGATATTCTCTGAAGGGAACCAGCAGGAACTCTGAGCCGAGTGAGGAATTCCTGATTAATATTAAATACCTATATTGCCAATTAAACTCAGTAAGTTATTAATTATGAGCAAATGTTGGAATTGCGGATCCAAGATGGGGTCTATAGAAGGTTTTGCAGATACAATTTGTACTAAATGCAAAGCTAATAAAGCAATTATTGAAGCAAACACGCCTCAAAAATCATTAGAAGAACGAGAAAATGAAGTCGACAGGGAATGGGGTTGTGTTTTTAAATTAGCAATTATTGGAGCTGTTGTTTATTTTTCTTACAATTATATAAAAAAATGGTTCTCAGACCCTTTGGAATATAATGTTAAAGTTGAAGTAGCAAACTTCCGAAAAGACCCCAATGAAAGTTCTAAAATCATTAAGAAGCTGAAAAAAGGAGATGAGTTTATCCTACTAAATGACTCCTCTTTTAATGAGAATAAAAAATGGGGCTTGGGTACTAATTCGAATGATACTGGTTGGATTTACATGAATCTTGTCGAACAATAAATGAAATAGACAAAAATCAATAAACAGAAACACCTGTCATATAAGTATCTACAAAACTGATTAACGTCTTCTTCAACCTCTCTGAGTTGGATGATCTTTCCTTTAATGAAGGTCGTTCCTGTAACATGTCGATAAGGTCATCTCGTAGGGGTTCTTTTTCAGTAAAAAGGTAGTCCCCAATCACTTTTTCTATCCGACCTAATTTTTTCATGTTTTACCCTACCACCCCTCGGTGTCTCTCCAAAAATAGCTTTGCCCCATCACTTACTGGTAATCTCAATTTCTCAGTACCCCTAACTCCAATTTTTGCAAAAGCCTCTGCTTGTATATCTGAGCTCAGGATAATCTTACCATTGTCTTCAAAAGAGATCAGATGTTTATCAAATAGAGCATCATAAGTAGGTGATAACAAAAGGCCATTGTCTACATCGAGCCTCTCTTGGTCAGTCGCTTCTTTCCAAGGAACGATATGAGAAGCAATCAAAACATCAAGTCTATCAAAGCCTGTAACCGCACACTGGTATTGCCAGCGGTGAATGATTCTCTTGCGGTATGCTCCCTGGCCAACCCTTGAAGTTACAAGACCCGAACGCTCAGTCGAATTCGGCAATTTGATTTCATATCCTTGGAGCTCATTGTCACCGGTCTTGTTCAGCTGTTCGCGCATCACGGGCACATAAGCACCCATGCGTTTGAAGAAAAATTTAATGCCTTGACGTTTATTTCCATCTCGATCAGGGGTCTCGAAGTACCCTACATCGAAAAATTCCAGTTCGGTTTGAAACTCAACTGTTCCTCCACCTAGGTTCTGAAACAGAAACACCCGCTTTCCTAAATTGATATGTTCTCGTAAAGCAAGATTGCCTTTGGTGAAGGCCATGTCACCCAGCTGGCCCTCACCCGTATAGGTGAAGATATTCTCATTGTCCCACCCGTCTTCATATCCGTGCTGATGCCCAGAAGCACCCGTAAAAATGAAGATGTACGGGTAGCTCGCCGAAGGGCTAATACCTCCTTGCCAATTACCGCCATACATCCCGTGTATGTCTCTTCTACGGTTGTAGTGCTGACCCGGTATGAATGGCAATTGTTGCATCTTATAGCAAACTAAGATAATCCCTCTTCTGCATTGATTGACAGTTTGTAAACTCCAAATTCCTTTACTTTGATTCACCAAACGATCCCATTATGAAAAAAGGGCTTCTCATTCTGGTCTTACCTCTTGTTAATTTACTACACTCCTGTGCCAGCTCAGGCTTTCTCATGGCTAAGCCCCGAGTCTTGATGTACACCGACGCATTTCCGGCAAAAGCACCCGATGCTAAAATTGAGATTTACCGCACTCATAATCCAACTCGGCCATACAAGGAGCTTGGTGAAATTTCTTGCCGAGACACAGACGATGAATATGCCTTGAATCAAATTCTCATTCAAGCGCGACTCATCGGAGCCGATGCCATAATCATTCTTGGAAGTGCTTCAACTTCTAGCGCAGGCGTACCAATCGCAGGGATGGTATATGCCAGTTCTGAAGAGTATGGTTACCGTACAGTGGCTATTCGGTATTTGGAGTGATAGAGATTTCCCCAGCCGACGGCACTACCTACCTCTCCACACCTTGCGCCTGCTCCCATCATCGTAGAGCTCAATGACCACCTATTCAGTTGCCATAGGGTCAAGCGGCCTACCCATGAGATCAAAACACTGAACCCGCTTCGGTTGCACAAGTTGCATTGGATCAATCGTAGCTAATGATTTCATACGCGCGCGCTTCTTTGATAAGTAGGGGCCCTCCACAAATTAGTTGGCCTTGAACATCATGAAAAACAAACCCAATTCCACTACCCGCTACAAGGTTGTAAAAACCGAGCAACCCGCCAAAACCGCCAAAACTTTGCATCGAACAAACCACAAAAACAGTATGATCATCAAGAACCCAAACACAGCAAACTTGGAAGACGAGAATTCCAACATCAACAAGGTAACAGGCGCAAATGCAACCTTTGAATTCTCAAAAGAGAAAGGCAATGCCATCACCCTACTCATCATCGACGAAAGCGGCTCCATGGGCCCTCTTCTGCAAGCCACCATCGAAAGTTACAACGGCGTAGTTCAAAGCATATTAACAGATGCCCGTGAACTAACTGACCTGGTTCAACACATGAACGTTTGGACTTTCGAGGGCAGAACCATCAGAGAGAATTTGCCCTTGACCACCGTAACTCCAGGTGCAGCCATTCAAAACTTGGAATACCGGCCTGGCGGTTCGACTCCCCTTTTCGATTGCATGGGAGCATCCATGAGCAAACTTGAGCGCATCATTGACGAAGCCGAATTGGGCGACGAGGGCACGCAAGTATCAGTAGCGATCTTCACAGATGGGGAAGAGAATAGTTCCATCAAATACAGCCTGGGAGAGATAAAACGCATGGTAGAGAGACTCAAACTCAAAGGCTGGGAATTCTCGTACTACGGCACCGACCATGCTGTAGAAGACATGGCTGAGAAACTCAAGATGGATCGCGTAGAACGCTTTGAAAAATCAAGAGAAGGCATGCACATGAGCATGATGAACTTCAATGTATCGGCTCGTTCGAGCAAAGAAGATTACATAAAACGCTTCAAGCAAAAATGGGTAGCAGATGACACTAAGTAAATTGCCACCAGAGCCAAAGCAGCAGTTCGTGTTCCCGTTCATTCGGGAACACGACCGCTGGTATATTGACTACCCTGAATTCATTCAAAATGGATACGGGAGCAAAGCCGATTTGGAGATGGTTGCTGGTGCCGATGTGCTGCTGAGCGAACTCAGCCAAGGTCAAGATTGCATACGGGTAGAGTTTGCCAATTTCGAACTACAAACCGCTGATATACAGCTTCGGAAAATCGATCAAGACGAGATTGGCGCTACCTACCAAACCAATCATAGCGCTGCAGATACAGCCTGGCTATGCAACGTCACAAAGGCCGTATTTGCGGGATTTCATCCGCAGCAAATTTGGCTAAAACGAGTAGCCTAACCACCAATTTTCAATAGGAAAACAGACGGCCATTTTGTAACATTCACTATGTTCAATCAAATCGTTTTATATGTTCAAATGGGAGAAACTCGCTATCGGCGGTTCTTCGAAGAACATTTGATTGAGCTGCAAAAGGGATTTGAAAACCAGGGCATGACCCTGGTTTTTTTACCCTCTCTGATGGGCCAAGAACGACCCAATATTTCAGAGGGTTTGCGCACGTACTTGGAGTTCTATTACCCCAGTTTTCGGCAGCTTACCAAACTGCAACAAGACCAGTCTTTGCAAATTCTGCTACAATCGCAGAATGAAACCGATGTCTATGAGAAACTGAATGACATGTTCGGGCTCAGCCTTAGACCTGGAGCCTATCTGTTCTACATCATGCCCGGTCGTTTTGAATTCGAACGATTGAGCGAGAACGAAGAACCTGAGTCTGTATTAAAGAAGTACCGGCACAATGCCGATCAACAGCGCATAAATCGCAGTTATCGATTAGACCCTGAGCCGCTAGAGCAATTCTATCAGAATAACAACATTCTGTTCAATTATTCAATCCCCCTCAAAGAAGAGAAACCGTTATTAAAATCACTACAAGGTGCCCTGGCTTGGGTAATGAATTCGAACAAGGACAAAATTCAAGAGGGTGAGATTGACCCAGAGTTGGCCGCTTTATTGAATTTCATCGGTACTTACAACTTAGAAGCGGGCGCCATTCAATTGGTCGATCAGATCATGATGACCTTGGCCGCCAGTCGAGGCATTGAATACAAAGGCTTGGAGGAATGGAATCCCAAAGCATTGCCTGCTGCACTCGAGATGACCAGCGCTCTGAGATTGGCCGAAGACGATCACGTGTACCTTGTCGGATTAGACAAGAAACTAGACCTAGACCCCATTCACCGTGCCGTGTATGTCTTATTCATGAAGCACCCGGAAGGAATCGTCTATAGTCATTTGGGTGACTACCGAGAGGAGTTGCACAGCCTTTATTTGCGATTTACGGGGACTCAAGATTTGGATGTCGTTCGCTCCCGCATTGATTTGTTGTGCGACCCATTAGACAACAGTAAGATTGAGAAGATCTCACGCATCAACAAGCACATACGCAGCCTCGGCCTTGGCCAATCAGAAGAATTATATACCATTACTGGGCCTCGAGGGCAGGCGAAGAAGATTCACTTGGGTGCGCATATGATTGAGTGTTAAAGTTTTCTCATCATCAAGAGACGCTTCGGCGTCGCCAACCGAGCCCGACCCGGCCGCGGTGGCCCAACGATGAGGACCCATGAGTCAAAAAGAAGTGGTACTCCCATATGATTGCATTCGGTTGAGCGGGCTAGTCGCGGTTCGGGTTATTTCCATTTACCCTAAACCAAAGTACCCATGAGAACTTCTATGTATTTCGCCAGAGAAGGTGACAAAGAACGTTACCAAGAGAACCTCAAGCTGCTGCAAAAATTGAATGATGACGAGCTATGGCTGCGCTACGAAAGCGCGCTCAATCTCGGCATCGTCGGCTCGCATGCGCAAAACATTTATCTCTTCGCCCTTTGGAAACGAGGCCGTGAACGTGGGCTTCGGTTCGCTACCGAACTCAATGGTGGCATTCAAATCAAATACGGTCGTCTCATCTCCATTGAACCCTTTCCATGACTTACCCCTGGAGCCAAACCAACACCAAAGCGCCGAAGCGCTATCAACTTGTTGATCAAGTCAGCATAGACGGCAAAGCATTTATTTCTATCGGTCTTCGCAGCGAATGGGGCGTGTACAACCGTTCCTGTGTCGTACGTATAAAACCATCAGATATGGATCCCCGAAGTCTCGAAGCTTTCAAGCTTGACAGTCAAAACCGCGCTAGCTGGACTCAAGGTTCAACTCGCGGGGTACAGGACCAGAAGTTCTACCTCGATTTAATGGACGAGCACCATTTCTACTGCGGCTTTGATTTCTACAAACCCGAGATGCTATCTCCAGAAATCATTCTCATTCCTGGCCCTAGAACTATGTTGTTCTTTCCCGCTTTTCCCTTGCGAGAGAACCCTTGTCAAAGCATAGAAGATGTCATCGACAGGGCAGTATTTGAATGCAAACGGCAGTTGTTTGTGGATGCGGAGACCTGGGAGGAGTTGAAGGCCCTCGCTAAAATATTTGGATTATAAGGCAACTAACAGAGTGCCTTCAGAAGGGTATAATGCTGTAACGCACAACAGCTGCTATTCTATTGACTTTTATTGCTCCGTTTTTTGAATCCCGGTTGCTTCAGAGTACCATCTATTCCAATATACCAAACCTCCAATTTATCCCAATTACTTTTTGTATCACCGCCAATTATTGATACTAGCCAATTAAAATCATCTGCAACATATTTATAGACAAAAATCAACCGACCCCCTGATTCGTACCTTTTAAAGTAGGACTCCCATTTTTCACGATTGCTTTGTAAAAGCCATTGACTTACGGTTAGTGAGCTATCATCTAGTTTTGAATGACAAGACCTTGGTGAAAGACAATACTCGTGACAATCTATTAGGCGATAATTATTCCTAAACAATAAATAAGATAATTGCTGCCCATAAAGATTTATTCCATCTGGGAAATTTTCTAGGTCACATGAATGATTTACTTCTAAAAATTTACCTATTCGTTCAACTAACTTCTGACACAGTGGATTTATGGGGGCGAATTTTTTTTCATGCAGCCAAAATTTACTTGAACTAGGCGGGGCCTCTGCAATAATTTCAGTAAAATCAGATTCTGCTGAATCTATAGCTGCCTTAAAAGTATGATGACCGCATGGCACCAATACATTTTTATTCTTGCCTTCAATTGCTGAGTTCAAAGTGCTTTGTATCTTCTGTGTATCATTAGTAAGATCTTTAATTTCCTCCCTCAAATTCTCTTCTTTAAAATAACCCATCACACCCCCAATTTAAACAGCTCCACCAACAATTCAGCGCTTTCCGGCTCAACATCATTACTGAGAATTCCTTTCAGCTGAGCATACCGCTTCAACTCATGCCCAAACGTATTCAAGGCACTAGTAAACAACTCGTCTTCGACCTCGGCAAATTCCCTCCACCAAAAGGCCTTTCGCACCGAATAGTCGTGTTCCCAGCGTCCAATCGCAAACGAAGGCCGGTTTATCGGGTTCAAAGCACAACGATGAGCAATCGATTCAACCAGCTTGGGGTCGCGATCATCAGGGGTTTCCAATTTTCGAAAGCGAGCGATAAACTCCTCCAGCAAGTCACTCTGAACGGTGCACCCTCTGAGGGTCAAATATGGCCCATCACCCGAGTGAAATTTGCTCGCCAAGGGGTAAACAAATTGCCCAAATTTTGGGCGCAGGTTCATGATTGTTTCAACAGGCAATCTCATGGCTTTTAGGACTCATTAGGTGATGATAATTCTCAACAAACTGGCAATACTTGCAAGTAGCATTCGATTCAGGTATTTCATGGCCTTCAAAACACTCGACCAGGCCACTCAGCGTTGGCTCAATCCAGCTCGTATCACAACGGTTTTCGATCAAAAACGTACGAAAAACCAAGGTGTCGTTGAAGGCGTTTGCGTGGTTATCACCCGTTGAATACACAAAGTAGCTCAGGTCAGAAACCGGAAAACCATTCTGCTTCAGCAGCCACGAGTAAAACGACACCTGTCTTTGATACGAAATGTGATGTTCAGCATTCTCATCAAGTTCGGTAACAGGATCCTTCTTCGCCGTTGCCTTGTAATCAACCACGTGCCAAGTATTATCAGTAGGGTGATTCCAAATGTCGTCAACCACGCCAAAGAATTCGTAGCCCAAGTAAGTGGCACGCACACCCCTGCGGTTGTTGCGCCAGTCATTCATCTGGGGGTGCTGCAAAGGCACCAATTCCAGCCCTAGGGGCTTCATCAACGGGTGAGGCTGTTGAACAGCACGATAATGGTCAAATTCGATTTTGGTCAATCGGTCAACGGCCGCGTTCAAGGTAAACGGATACCCTGGAGGCCTTTTCAAGCCGAGTTTGTGCTGCATGTAGAAGCAGCGTGGGCACTCGCAGTACAAATCAACTGCCGCCCTTGAAAATGATTTCTTCATAATTTCTTGTATTTAATTAAATCCAATGCGTTTTGTTTCAGGTGTCCAACCACCGACTTCGTGAATGATGAGTTGTTCGAGTACGTTCACCTTTTCATCACTGGGGTTGACCAGCAGAAACTTTTTAAGAATGTTGTCGACCTGTGCGGGAGAAAACATATGCTTCATAGCCAGTTGTTGAATGGCTCTAAAGGGCACAAGGCCCTTGAACTTGTCAAACATGATTTGGGCCCGAACGCGCTCATCAGGGGCAGGAACCTCAAGCTTGAGGGTCCAGCGGCGTTCAAAGGCTTTGTCCATACTGCCTGTATGGTTGCTGGTCGCAAAGACAATACCCTTGAAAGTCTCCAGCTCATTTAAAAACAGCGCGACGAGGGCCGTTTCAGTTTGGTCTACACCCCGACCGCTAGCCGAACGTTGGTGAAAAAAGCCATCGGCCTCGTTGAACAAGACAATGGGCTCTTTTTTCAATTGGCTCGAAATGGACCTAATCTCTGCAAACAAACGAGCAATGTTCTTCTCGCTCTCTCCAAAATACTTATCGCGCAGACCAGCAAGATTGACAGTCAACAAAGGCCGTTTGTACTTTCGGGACAACTGGCGAACGAGTTCTGTTTTTCCAGTTCCCGGTGCGCCGTATAACATGGCCGAAAAGTTGGGTGGCAAGCCGCGAGTTTTGAGGTTCTTGACGTATGTCTGGAATCGCTTTACTTGGAGATTTTCGAAAAATACATCTACCTCCAGCTGAAATTCCAAAGGGTAACGCAGCCGAACGTTCTGAATGCTCTCCGGTTCTATTAGTTCGACAAAATGGCTTCTCAGCCCCCTAATCATGTGCGCGTTGCTCATGTCTTTGGGCAAGGCCCATTGAATCAAAGTGGGATTGATGCGCACTTCGGTAACCTGCCCATCGATTACCGAATAGGCTTCTATCAAGCCCTTCTTATAGAGCTCTGATTTCGGGTTGGACCAATCGTGAAACACTTTCAACCTCGGCAAAGGCTGATGAAACAAATCTTCAACCAATTGTGAAACTTTCATGGGCGATCGAAACAGGGCCTCGTGACCCAAAATGTATAAGGCCGCTGATTGTTCATTGATGTCAGATGACAACAACCCGATGCGTTTTACAAACGGATGATCGTGGTAATCAATCAAGGCCCTGACCACAGAAGCCCGTGGTTTCGAGAAACCAAAGGGATCGCTCTCGCGGGTATGCCACGAAAGGCAAAGATTCAACAGGCCGTTACCACCCGGTTCTTGGCAAATGGACAAATAACCCGGATTGGAGGTTTTGATAAAGCCTATTACACCTTGACTGGGAATTAGGTCATTGCCGCGCCTACGGCTGCCTTTCTCAATTTCGATCAGGCCCTGCTTGTCCAAATGCTGAAGAATGGCAGATACCGATTGTAGATCGATCATCTCTTTGGTCTTCTCCAGCAGCAATTTGTCATTGGGCGCTTCACTCTCCGTAAACAACGAATAAATGGAAGCCAGCACCAATGCCTGTTCTTCTGTAAGCGAAAGCAATTCAGCAAATTCTGCAAGCAATTGGTCCTGAACCGCTGATACCTCCTCTTGGCTTAGCCATTTCATTGCCAACTCATTGATAGATTGATGGTTAATTTTTGTATCTCGTGTAGTATGCATGTCTATTCAGAATTATGGGACTACAAACCTAAAGCAAATTAATGCTACAAAAAAATGCCAATATTATGCTCAGCATTATTTTGCATCCTAATTCAATAAACTTGCTTAAATTCGAAGCATGTCAAAAACGGCAGAGAAAAGAGCCAAACGCGAATCCTTGTTATTGGGATGGTTTAGGGAAGGTGTGTACGGCTTGAAATCCATCATCCAAATGCTCAACGAGAATTTGGAAAAACCAGTATCTGACAATACGGTTGATTTGGACATCAAAAGGCTCAAATCCAAGTTGAAATCAGAAGGCGAAGAGCTAGTCAATCAAGACGGTGTCTACCGAATAATTAAATCGGATGGTTCCGTTGATTTTAATCATGACGAGAGATTGATGTTACCATTAATTGAGGGATTGTTGCAACCTTATTCCATAATTCCTGGCGTCACTAAACTCATGCAAGAGCTCAAGTCAACCCATATTACAACCGGAATTGAAGAGGCGGTATTAAACAATGCGGTTGCATTCACTTCCCCTCACAATGTTCTTGCTTACAAAACCCAACAAATTGTATTTAAAATAATTAAGTGTATGTTCAAAGGTGAAGCATGCTTTTTCAACTATTCTGATGTACACCAACGAACCAATGATTCGGAACACCAAGTATTCCCTATACAAATACGAGAGAATCTGGGTCGATTATACTTAACCGCCTTGCCAATAGGACGCGAAATTTCCGGTAAAAATCTGCGCGTTTTTGCGTTAGACTGCATCGAAAGAGGCCAGCTTGATACCCTAGAAGAATTCACCGACGAAAGCACAAGTTCTGCATATGATCAATGGACTACTCCCACAAAAGTCTTGAGATACAATTATATACAGATGCTCGAAAAATTGGATTTCAACAACTACTTCAACGGTGTAGTAGGTGTATGGAGGCCACCCACTGTCGAACCTCAGTTGGTTGAACGCTATTTTGCCGGTTGGGCCATATCACACGTAACCCATTCACCAATTCACCCGACACAAAAAACAATTTGGGAAAGCCCCGCAAAAGTTCAATTAGCGCATTTAAATGATCCGAACCCACAGCCATTGGTAAAAATTCAATGGAAGATTCACAAAACGCCTGAACTATCGTTTCGATTAGGCTCCTATCGCGATTACTCCTGGGATGCCAAAATCGGTGCTGAAGGACCAGGAGCAGACCACAAACTGAATTGGGAGTATTGAAATATAAAAAATCCGTTAACAATGAGAAGAAATAATCTAAATTGCCTATTCCTATTAACAACCATTAAGACAAATAAATAATAATCAATTTTCAAAATTGAATGAAACTACAGCTAAAATATTTATTATTCACCTTTATATCCATAAGCCAATTTATTCCAGGATTTTCAAAAGGTATAACAATGATATTCACTAACAATGAATATGGTATATCCTATATGCTGAGTCAGCAAATAATAAATAATGCAGTATCGGAACTAACACTTAAACCAGTAAAAAAAATCAACAATAAATATATCGAAACCACTTGGCCTATAGAAAAAACAGGGTCAAATAATACATTACATTTTGTAATAAGATATTATAGAGACAATAACATGGTAGAAGCCCAAATACGAATTCCAATAATACGCAATGTACCATCTTCTAAATACAGCGTACAAATAAATGGAATTCAATTAGACTCCAATAAAAACTATAGCAACGAAGAACTTAAGTATTGCATAGCATTCGTTTGGTCAAAAACTGATCTTAAAACAACAATAACCGAAAAAACACTACCTAATATTCCTAACCAATCAAAAATTCAATTTCACTATTTAGACAACAACCATGTGTATCTAAAATTCCCTCCTATAGACAAAAATCTCAAATACCAATACAGACTATATAATACAAATAGCAATAACTCGCAGGCAGTAATCGAAGATAGTATTACCCTAAACCTAACAGTATCTGAAAACTACATCGTCAAACTAACCAGAACAACAAATCCCACAGATTATGTCGGCAACAATAACAATAATCCCATCTTCAGTTTTAAAAACATCAAAAACCAAATACCCCAGCAATACTATAACAACATTATAACATCAAAAGGATATTGTTTAGACACAATCTATATATCAAATTTTTTAAAACAAATAATTAACACTACAAGTACATATAAGATAAATATTTGGAATGACAATGATAGCCTTTTAATAAGCAAAAATATACTATCACCTATACATCAAAATAAAATCCACTTATATCCTGGCCAAAGGGCAAACATAACATTGAATAATCAAATAATTTACAATACCTATCGTCCAAAAAAAGACCTAAATGATTTCGATCAACAATATGATAGCATAAATAAATGGATTTCTTTTCACATTCAAGACAATAAAGCAAATACACAATTTAAATACAAAAATAGCAACTACTATCCATATCGATTATATACCTATTACAGTCTGTCTGTAGACAACTATTCCAAAAATATTCAAATAAACATTGACCCTCTATTAGCAATGTCAAAAAACTACAAATACGAAATATATAGCAAATACAAAAATGAAACAAAACCAATCAAAAATCAAAAATTAAAAATTAAATTATCAAACCTCGAGTACATAATAATTACGGTCAATTCAATATGCGGAGATTTAATTTACAATTACCAATTGAATATCAATGCAATCAAAAAGAAACAAAAAAATATCAAAAGCCCTAAAAAAAGAAATAAAAACTGGAACCCGTTAAAAACATTGAAAGACATTACAATTTTCAGAGACATCATAAGACCACATCAATGGTCTAAAGCAAAATACATACAGCGAAAGCACACAACGATAGGAACTGACATAGGGTTAAATATAAACTCCTATGACCCGATACCGAACCAAATTGATAATCAAAGTTGTTTGGGCCCTATAGCAAAAATTAATTTTATACCCATTGAAATAGGAAATTCTAGCCTGAAAACTTCCTATGCCTATTCACCGTTATATCCAATGACACCAATCTCCGAGCCAAGCATTGGAACTAAAAGTGAGTTATATACTTCTTTGACTATTGGTTCCTTTTCAAATAGGCAAACATCTAATGGCTTTAGAGGGTTAGGATCCTCAATCTTCATTAGTCAAGAAAAATTAAACTTGAACAATACCTCATGGTACACAGATAAACTAGGTATATCCTTGTATTATCAAAACTATGAGTATCAGTATCTCAGAAAATACCACGTATCTATTTTTAAAGCCACAATTAGCCCAGACAAAACCAACTTATACGAGCTATACAAAACCAATCAATTCCTTATGGGATATCAGGTAGGAGTAGAATCTAAATATGGCTACACATGGACCGGACAATATTATCATAATCTAAATCAGAACTACTTCGAAATACAATTATTGCTCAGTTTAAACTATTCAAGATATAGGTAAAATGAAATTCAGAATTCAAATAATATTTCTGTTACTATCTTTAAACTCGTGTTCTTTGTTTAAAAAACATAAGATAGTACCGTTTACATTTCATTCAGAAACAGAGTATATAAATGAAAAAGCAACCCTAAGAAATCTTGAACCATCTAATTTACTACCCCAGAGTGATAATGTCGTAATCCAAGACAAAAGCAAGGCATATAGCAACAAACCTAAAACAGCCAATAAAAATGATGTCAGACAGAAGAGAAAAGAATCAGTCAATCATACATTAATTGAAAAAAAGGAAGTTTTATCAGCCACAAACCAAGAAAACGACCCTAACTACTTATCCATATACTTAGAGATTCTTTATGGAATGTTCATTTCCACCATACCCTTAAACATGAACTTAGTCAGCTTTGAATTTAGCGGATTAGTATTCAGTCTTTTAGTCCTAGGCTATATAACTTGGATAATTTATTACATTAAGAATAAACCATATTTAAATTTTAAAGAAATTTTAAATCTATCTCTACCAATCGTTATACCTAACACAATCCTTTCCACACAAATCCTACTGAAAGAAATTTTACAAACCCAATTTGTATATACGTCATATGTGCTAGGTTTCGGAATACTAATAATACTTTTCCTCTTAATATACATATTGTTAGCTGTATATGGCGGAGAAGAATCATTTTTGAAGTCCTTAAGAGCATTAATGAATTTTATCAAATTCTGGAATTTTATTTTTACAATTTGCTTTGTTGCAGAATTCTTCATATTCCTAATATAATTGGATAGAAAGTGAATGGTCTAGTCATAATAGGATTTTTTGAGAACAATCTATACAGATTTAAAAGGAATTTAACATACAATTTCAAGGACTAGAAAACTCAAAAGTCCTTGACCAAAACAGATAACGACCAATATAATATTTTACAGTTACAGGTGAATGAGTTTCATTCTTATCAACAGAATAAACCAGAGACTTGCTTGAATTATTATCAAAATTAGGGAAATATACCATTGACCAATCTCCATATACACGCATATTTATAGGATTGGCGGCGAAGAAATCATCAAGCTCAACTCCTATGTTATTAAATAATTCATTATTAAAACCAACCTCATAACTATCACTTGAATCATAGTTATAAACAAACACTTCTCTACACGAATTAATACTCACAGGGAGTGAGGTTATACGAAAAACAAATGAATCTTTTATATAATCACCAATAGAAAAATTACTAAAATATCGAAAAATCAATTTAGTAACATCTGTATTGGAATTCAACGACAAAATCAGCGTATCATCATTGAATCGCGTCCAAATAACTTTATGTTCTTTTTGAACACCACAATACAAACTGTAGCCTTTTAACGCACTTAAGGAATTCGAACTAACTTTGAATAACTGACTGTTTAAAAAACAAAAATTAAATAAATCAATATTCAAATCATTATTAATCGGTACTCGTTCTACGCGCAATGAAGATACAGTATCCCACATAAAATAACTCACATATTTCAATTCTTCTGCAATACCCGGTTTACGATTAACATCTAAGCTCAAAGGATCAATACCTTGGAAAATAAGTTTGCCACCATTCGTAGCAACAGCTACCAAAGGAATTCTAGCCTTGTATTGCATTAACTTTCCAAAGTTGTCAAAGTATCTTACAGAAAACACAATACCCTTTTTTGATTCAGAACTATACCATAAACCATCACTCGGATATATTATAAAATAATGGCCACTTCCCATCTTTATCGCTTCAACCAAAATTTTCTTATTCATATCTGGCGCACTAAACTCAATAATAGCAGACTCCAATTGAGTTGCCCTCAACAAGAAAAAAAATCCCAATAGAACATTTTTAAGATAATTCATTAATTAATATTTACCATAATTTATATAACCCCCGATGGAATTATATAACCATTTATCTTCAACAGATAACTTCAATTTGTTGTAAAACAAATTATTCCGAACATCATCTACCGTATACCGACCTTTAGTAACACCGAGATTTATATTACAATCATAATAAGGATCATACAAAATAACTTCCCATTGAATTAACTCAGCATAATCTTCAAAAATATCATGCGGATATAGTAATAGGATGTAACCAGGATTGATTATTTGATAAGAACCAATATTAATATTAAAACGAACAGATTTTCTCATAAAATAATCTGTATCCGTCTCAATCAATGATGTCCCATAAATAAACTGAACTGTATAATTTGCGGCATTACCGAACTCAGTAATATTACTGCGATTATATTCTTTTAGAATCAATAAGAAATCACCATTATTCCCAACAAAATAGGAATAACGATATAAATAATCAGTAGAAAAAACGGTCGCTAAAACAGAATTACCAGCTTTATCAAGTATGGAAAACCCATCCATTACACTATATCCTCCACCTAAATGATCTGCTATTATAGAAGACCCTCTAAATATCTGAAGAGAAAATTTACCCAAACTTATAGGCTCTCCACTTTCAGCAAAATAACTTGGCATAGATCTCGTAATAAAGAACTTAGGACTTGCCGAAAAAGATTCCGAGGTAAAACCAAATGGATTGGATTCAATTTCATCCAATAAATTATTCCTATATTTCAGTGTTTTAACACACTCCAATAATGAATCATTATTGCTCAAAGCTGAATTCAACTCAGCGCTCAAATTTTGAACTAAAAGCCTAGAATCATCCAAGCTCTTACTCAACCTCACGGTTTTAGATCTGAAAGTATCCATACTATAGAGCAACCTTTCCTGCTCTCCATATAAAATATCAGAATTCAACTCATAGGAATCATATAGACTTATGTGCTGAAGACGCTCGAAAGTCAGAACTCCATATATTGAATCTAAAGATCGATTTAAATCCTCAATTTGAGATTTACGCGATTGACAAAAAATAAAATTTGAATACGCAGATAATATCCATAGAAAAATCCACCGCATTTTCATGAAGATTAATAATTCAGCTCTGAGCGGTCATATTTGCTCTTCTCAATCGAATAATACACTACGCACAAAAACCAACCCGAGAGTAATACAATAAAAGATATCACACCAAGTTTAAAACAAAAACTATCCACCTTTGACTTCGAGTCAATTTGAGCCATAGATCGAATATTATTTATGGCTATTTTAGCATCAAAAGATTTCTGCTGATAGCTCCTAGAATCCATAGTAATGTCAACAACTTTTTTCTTCGTATTGGTATTTCCATCAAATTCAGAATCACTCACAAATCCCCTATAATAATTAATTTTATTATACCGTTTGACCCGAACCACGAATGGAACTCTCGAAACGCTTATTCCTCTATTCAAATTTTCAAAATTTCTAGAATCAGTTGCCCAAATAACTTTGCAGTAGGGACAAGCATCGCCAATACGAGAAGAATTCGGGACAATTCTTCCACATGAACCACAATAGGATAGTGAATTAGAATTTCTGATACGATCTTTGGAGTAGGCATCGACATAAACTCGATAAGAACCACTAAATGGCTGGTTGATGAATATGTTCTCTATAGGAGTATTGGTCTCATGACCCCTATTGGCATCAATATCCAAATTTGGTATATCCTTATTAGCATGCCTCTCCTGCTTATAACGACTTCGCGACTTTGAAAAATATATCAAATCGTTTTTCGGATTTAACAAATGCAAATCCAAATCATCTTTGGTAAACCAAGTTAGCGATACCTGAAGAGCACCAGTATGAGCTTTTTTTGAGAAAAGATTATTATCAAAATCCGGAAAACACGCTATTTGATAATCAAAAAATCTCTGTAAAGTATCCGATTGACGAAGTAAAGGAAAGTATCCAAGAATAAGACTATTTATAGAGTTCGTAAAACGCCTGCGATCCAAATCCAACAATGGCCTAGCAATAGGAACATTTTTATAAAAATTATCACTAATTGTCGAGGTCATAGACGCAGAAACCTTCTTAAGAGTATTTGTATTAGTTACTGGTATTACAACGTTGTTAAAGAAAATAGGATATGCCGACAGATCTTCAGAATTCCCAACTTCATTGTAAGCTTTCTTTGTTGTATTATAAATAAATTCCTTATTCTGACTCAAATCATTAGCCCATGTATCAATTTTATTTTGAACAAAGGGCTTCAAATAGAAACTAGCAAATAACAAAGTGTAACCTATAGAAGATACTATTATGCCAAGTAATATTAAAACAATTTTATTAAATATCGTAAAAACCCTAATCGATTTGAAAAGTAATAATACAGATAATAAGATAGCCAACCATACTGCAAATAGTCCCGCAAAAAAAACAGATAAAGTGTCTTCATCTAAAGAACTAAAGAGAATCCGTAAAACATCAAAAAAACTCACAATACAGAATAAGTTAAAGTAAATCCTATGTTGGTACCCTTCAGATTACTAGATTGAAGTATTTTATCAAGGTACAGATTAGTTAAAACATCATTGCTAGTATGTGACAGCGTCTTCCAGGAATAAAACAGCCTACCGATAGACAACGAAATATTGATTGGTACATCTTTCAACGTATAACTACATCCAGCAGAAACTTGTAAAGACGATGAAGAATTAAATCCTAACCACCTAAGAGGTAAAGTATAATGCACAGCACCATTTGCTTTTACCATCCCATTAGAAAAGAATTGGTTATACTCAGAAGCAAAAATATCAACATTACCCTTACGAACAAGATAAGAAACCATTTGCACATCGGTGAAAAATTTAAATGCATTATTATCAAAGCTCTTATTAATAATAGGAACACCAACTAAAATACCCAATTCAGAATAATTAAAACTCGTTTTCAAACCGAGGTAATTAGACCGGTTCTCATGTTCATCAATAATTGTGTAAGAAGCTATAAGTTTAGATTCAAAATCCGAACTTTTGTTGAACGAAACACCAATATTAAAAGCCTTATTTTTTAAAAAAGGGACATCTAAACCAACAACATATTGCCTCACAAAAGCACTCTCATAATAGGTAGGAAAGGAGGCTAATGAATTAACCTGAAAATTAGTTTGACCCATAGTAAGAAAAGTTCCACTAAAATCCAAAGCTCTTTTGGGCACGCCAGTCACCACCGTCTCAGGAATTTTTGAATAATGTCGATTCAGAAAATCCAAAATCAAATCTAAGTCTTCAACAGATTTAATATTTAAGTGAGAAACAGTATCATCAATATCACCAACACCAACTAAATATTTTGAACCATACAGCAATTTTAACCTTACCAAATTTGAAATTAGATCAGAAATAACAGAATTAGTCCTGAAACTTAAAACAATACTGAATGGAAAAGTAGAATTGTGTAAACTGGCATATTTAAATTTATTCCCATTAAATTTAATAATCCTCATTAATTCAGGCTGATTATAAGCCGCAGGGTTTTCACAGAAAGGAGAATATTCAATTTCAAAATGAGAGTATCGCCTAGAGTACGAAGTAGAATCTGATTCAACACATAAATCAAGAAAACAACAACTTTTATAACTCAAAAACTCAGTCGAAATATTTTTTATAAACTCATTATAGAGACCAATCAATGAATCATTTCTAGTAGACGATTTTGCATTCTGAAAATTGATATTGACAAAACAAACATCCAAGTCCAGATCATCAGGAAATGTGCCATTACCAACTGTTAGATTATTGCTTCGATCTGACCCATTCAATTTATGCTCATTCACATCAAATTGAAATGGCAAATTTTGAGATGTTAAATTAAAACATGACAATATAGAAAATAGAATCAATACGAACCTTGCCATACAGGTAATTCATTTATTTTAGCTGGATTCCAACTATAAAATTTCAACTTAACCTCATTATTATTCCAATTAGAAAAACTAGCCACATCTTTTGGTTGACATCTTAAAATTAAAGCCGGCCAATCTTCTTGAATGGTACACATATCTTCCATTCTATTCGTTGCAGCTTCAATACCAATATTTCCAGTTGTACTATAAATTTCCTCTAAAAAAACATCAGTTAACAATCGCTGATCAATGAAAACTGTGTATAGGTCACGAGTGAGTTTTTTAACACTTATAAATTGTTCAATATACGAATC
>Ga0222714_10000616_pt1 | contig 40793 bp, 39 predicted proteins | sample C33_3DmetaG_FD_165048 | JGI IMG/M metagenome (GOLD analysis project Ga0222714, IMG submission 165048) | Estuarine water microbial communities from San Francisco Bay, California, United States - C33_3D | ecosystem: Environmental > Aquatic > Marine > Unclassified | place: USA: California...
GCATCCCGCGGCCATTTCCCTGGTCGCGTTGAAAAGGGCAGCCAGCGCTGCCCTTTTTTATGCGTGTCATTCGTACGCAAAATTTTGTACGGCCGTTACAGACAGTTACCGTGCCTTGCATCGACGCTCGTGATGGGTGTGCCAGAAAACTGGCTTGGGAAAATATCTCGCTGCATCCAAACTTGCTGTTGCGAGCGGTTTAGCTCGCGGACAAATCATAACCCAACATGCTGCGCTGCATCTCTCGCACCACTCTGTCCAGCTGGACCTGAATTTCAAGGCGGGCGCTGATCAACTCAGGGTCAGCAGGATCGAAGACTGGCAAGGCTGTCCCGGCGCAGACGCCACCACCCAGCATTGTCGTTTCAGATTCCCTCAATTCACGCATGGCATCGCCCTCCTGTGCTGCTCCGAAAGACACCGATTGCTGTGCTCTCTTTCCGAGCTCGCTTTTCGTGCTCGCTTTCTGTGCTGTTTTTCTGTGCTGTCTTTCAGTGTAGTTGGGCTGGCGAGAAATGCCAGTTATCGAGGAATCGCGGTCAGGGAGTTGCACGCGTGAAGAAGGCAGCGAGTGCGTCGCGGTCGGCGGCGGTGAGCTTGCTGGTATTGTGCTCGATCACATCATTCATATCACCGCCGGCGAATTCGCCATCAGGTTTCAGGCCGATCAGCAGAAACAAGGCAAAGCTGGTGGCGTCCCACTGCGCCAATGCCGCCGCATCGATCGCCTCAATCACCTGGTCACCGAGCTCGGCACCGGCAAATTCACGCGTGTAATCCAGCAGGCCCAGACTGTTGCGGGGCGTGTGGCATTCGCCACAGTGCGCGAGATTACGGGCCAAATGTTCACCGCGCGCGATCTGTTCTGTCGCCAGTGCTTCCGGCATCGGGGCATTGAAATCGGCCAGTCGGTTCCAGCCAGCGATCGTAAGTCGATTGAGCCAGACCGGAACATCCGGTTCGGGCACGCGATGTGTCACCGGTGGCAAACTCATCAGATAGGCGGCAATATCGAGCACTTCTGTGTCGGTGAGTCCGGCGTATGCGCGATAGGGAAATGCCGGGTAATAGAAACTGCCACCCGGCGTGCGGCCATGTTTCAAGGCACGCAAAAAATCTTGTGCCGTCCACGCACCGATTCCGGTGGCGACATCCGGCGTGATGTTGGGGGCATAAAAAGTCCCGAAATCGGTTTCAAGGGCCAGGCCGCCGGAGAATGTTGCCGCGTCTTCTGTGCCTTTGTGGCAGCTATTACATCCACCGGCAATGACGAGATACTCCCCGCGCGCGATAGCGTCCGGATCATTCGCAATACGGGCGTCGCCGTTGACGGCCGGCGGCAGGAACAGCCACAGCAGTACTCCGGCAAGCAGCAACAGCATTGCGAACAGACCAGCCCTGCGCGGGGTCATGAGCGATTAGTCCTGATCATTGCGAGGTAGTGCTGCGATATCATATGAGTTCCGCCAATTGCTCCTTGTCAAACGTCCGCATGGAATCCTGTTCACCCGCACGTATCTTGTTAGGCCAATCGGGATTTGCCAATAGGGCACGGCCCACCGCAACCAGATCGAACTCTTCCGCTTCCAGACGCTGGATCAGTTCCTCGATACCAGCGACTTCCGCCTTGCCTTCTCGATAGGTTGCGATGAATTCCTCGCTCAGGCCGACGCTGCCGACAGTGATGGTGGGCTTGCCAGTCAGCTGTTTAACCCAGCCGGCGAGATTGAGCGCGGAATCGGGAAACTCAGGTTCCCAGAACCGCCGCGTACTGCAGTGAAAAATGTCGACACCCGCGGCGGAGAGCGGAGCGAGGAATTGCGACAGCTCGGCGGGAGTCTGCGCCAGCTTCGCCGTGAAGTCCTGTTGCTTCCACTGTGAGAAACGCAGGATGATCGGAAAGTCTTCGCCGGTCTCACGACGAATTTGTTGCACGATTTTTTCTGCGAACCGCGTGCGTTTGACGAGTGAGCCCCCGTACTCGTCGTCTCGCTGATTCGTGCCTTCCCAGAAAAAATTGTCGATCAGATAGCCGTGGGCACCGTGCAACTCAATGGCATCGAAGCCGAGCGCCTGTGCATCAACCGCTGCCTGGGTATAGGCGTCGATGATCTGCTCAATTTCTGACACGCTGAGCGGTTCCAACACCTTCTTGCCGGGCCCGAGCAAACCGGACGGCGTAGCCGTGGGGTAATCCGGATGTGGGCCCAGACCAGGTTTGCGAATGGCACCGACATGCCAGAGCTGAGGCGCAATCTTGCCACCCACGGCGTGGACAGCATCAACGACACGCTTCCAGCCCTCCAGTGCAGGGCCGTGGAAGCAGGGAATCTGGACGGCACTCGATGCCGCCTGATGATTGATCGTCGTGCCTTCTGTGATGATGAGGCCGACCCCACCGCGAGCCCGACGTTCGTAGTAGCTCACTACGTTGGTGTCGGGGATGCCTTGCGGCGAGAACTGACGCGTCATCGGCGCCATGACAATGCGATTCGTCAGCTGCAGTTTAGGGTGAGTAAAAGCTTGGAACAGACAATCGGGATTCATAGGTATTCCTGGCTGGTGTGGCGCATTAAACTCGTCGCGCTACGTATTGATCGACCAGCATTCTAGTAGGTGAGATCGTTGATGTCGATGCACTCAGATCAAGGCTGCCAGGAGTAACGAGTTGCCGCCCGCTGCAGTTGCAAGCGATTGGCAACAGTCGGTGGAGGTTCAGACTCACCGAAGATCGCCCTTATCCAATGACCGTCAGTCGGATTCGGGAACACGATGAAGGTATTGCCTATCTGTTCTCGCTCTGACTCCAGCAAGTTCAGGCGTTCATCGACATCCGTCACATAGAAACGGCGACTGAAATCATTAAGGTTGTCCCCCAGTAATACGGGTACGTGGTGAGTCTCGCGGATACGGTTCTGCACCACTTCCTTGTTGGACGTATCTCGCAGCACGACAAGGTGCTCAGGATCTGCAAACGGAAAGTCCAACGCCTGCAAATTGGCGAGTGCGAGCGACTGCGTGGCTTCGCCCTGATCGCGGTTCGTGACATAGAACACTTCGATGCCCTGCTCGACGCAGAAACTCAGAAACTCAAGAGCCCCCGGACTCGCGACGAAACGATTGCTCGCTACCCAGCGATCCCAGCTCGCGTCATCGAAGAAATCCTGCTGTGCATTGATCAGGTAACCCCAGTAATCCGGTGCGAGCAGCAGCGTCTCATCGAGGTCAGTGATGACTGCCAGCGGTAGCCCGGCATCCGGCGCAGACAGCGCCTGTTCCAGTCGCAGTCGCGCCAGGGAAAATCCCTGGTAATACAGTGCCCGGTATTCGGCTGCCGTCTGTTTCCAAGCGACCGCATACAGCAAGGCATTGTTGCCTGAAGTCGGTCCCGTTTGATCGGTTGGCGGCGTAGAGAGACATCCACCTAACACGGTACAAAGGATAAGATATTTCAGCTTGTTTGACGGCATGCCTGACTCCACAGTAATACCTTTCGCCGGTTAGGCGGGTGAATTCGCGAAATTTACGCGGGGAATACATGGAAATTCCAAAGTGACCTGTACTATATTGCTCACATCCCCTCATTCCAACCAAAACGAGAATAATCATGAAAGGGCTGCCGCTGCAATTACTTACACTGACGCTTCTGCTTTGCTCCAGCCTGACCAGTAGCGCACAGTCTTATCGTATATTGCTTTCTAACGATGACGGTATTGAGTCTCCCCTGCTATATGCCCTGTATCAGGAACTCGCCGCATTGCCTGATGTGGAAGTTGTGGTCTCTGCCCCCAATGAAAACCAGTCTGGCAGCAGCCAGTCCAGCGTCGGGACACCACTCGTCGTCGATCGTTTCTACAAAGAAGGCGAGTTCTTCGGCTACTCCGTACATGGCAAACCCGCTGATTCGGTCCGGTTTGGAATTGTCGAACTCGGCAAGGAAACTCCTTTCGATCTCGTTGTCTCTGGAATCAATCGAGGCGCCAATGTGGGCGACGTGTCCCATTCCTCAGGCACCGTAGGCGCGGCGATGGAAGCGCTGTATCAGGGTGTGCCCGCCATCGCCGTTTCGCAGGAAGTAAATAACGTCAACACCGAGGCATCGGCTCGGTTTGCTGCGCAAATTGTGCGTCGCTATCAGCGGCAGGGTGCCCCCGAGGGTATCGTGGTTTCGATCAATATTCCCGGGGGTGAACTCAAGGGAGTCAGTGTCAAGCCGATGGGCGATTCCTATTTACAGACGGCGGCCTACACCCCTGTCGAGAGCAGCGGTGACCGCACAACCTATGAGCGCGAACGTGTTATTGTGCAGTCCACAAATACAACATCAGATACCTATGCCTACCAGCAAGGTTACGTCACAATAACTCCTTTGCTTTTCGACTGGACTGCCCTCGACTTTATTGACGACGTCGAGTCCTGGAATCTGCAGCTAGCGGACTGAGGGGAATTAACCTTGCTGGAATTCGAACACATTGTGCAGGTTAATGATTTGACGAATTCGGGCCTTAGCGTCCTGTCACGATCTCAGCTGTGGCGAGGGCTCGTGTTGCGGGCCCGCCATCCGGACAAGTTTAATGGTGGACTGGAATGCAATTCGGAAAAAGTTTCCAGTAACGAATTCCTGCGCACGATAGCGGTTGGGGAGTTCAGCTTTTGTGAACGGGTTGTGCTTGAACCCGAATCAAAGATCAGCACCCGCACATTACCGCACTTGCAACAGATCCACTCCGAGAGCATTACCTGCATCGAGGAGCCAGAGACGGATTACCTGTTTGTTCGTTTCTCGTACCGTCGAGAGCTGGACGACAACGACGAGCGGGTCGCCGTCGGTGAACATCTTAAGGCGGCCTATGTGCAGGTGGATCGGGACGCGATTGCGATGATTCGCATGCTGGCCGAATCCAGACTCTTCGATGAGACTATTAACTGAGCGTTGAACGGCACTCCTGCCACCACCAGTGGCGTAAACTGGCTCGCCTTTGATTACTGCGCCTGACTTGGTTTATGCTCTAAACCCGCACCGTCGGACACTACACCTCCGGCGAGTGTGGCAAGCCAATACAAGCCAATAGCAAGTCCGTAACAAGCATGTACAAGTGCCTGCCACATTGCGTTAGACCTGGCTGTAATTCACTGTCCCGGCGCTACTACCGGGTCGGTAACAACCCCACTTCTGCTTCCGTCGTCCCTGTGGAGAATTGCAAGATGACCATTCGCTCTCTTTCCTATACCTGCTTCGGTCTGTTCACCAGCCTTGCCTGCGCGGTAAGTTTCGCTGAGGAAGCGGATACTTTCGATGCGGCCAAAACCTACCAGGACACCTGCTACGCCTGCCATGGCACGGGAGCCGCCCACGCACCTGAAGTCGGTGACGTAATCGAGTGGGAGATTCGCCTCGAGAAGGGGCTTGATGCGCTGGTGCAGAACAGCATTAACGGCCTCAACGGTATCATGCCTCCACGGGGTCTCTGCACAACGTGCAGTGACGAGAACATGAAAGCGCTGGTGGAGTTCATGCTCAAGAACAGCCAATAATTCGTCATCAGAAACGGAGAATACCTATGCCCGCTGTCCACCTGAATTCGAGTCGCCTGTTGGCTGTTCTCAGCCTGTCCTGTCTGTTACTGGCTTGCTCACCGGCCAGCGACACCACATCAATTGCGGTACCAGTCGGTGCGAGTTCAGTCGGCGCGGAAAATTCCGGCGGCGCCGCAACTTCGGCTCCTGCCTCCCCTGCCGCGCGCCAGTCCTCGGTGCGCAACATGGACTGGGCCCTCCATAATCTCGATCTGTTCGGATCACGTTTCGCGCCCAGCGACCAGATCAGGCCCGACAACGTGGCCACGTTAACGCCCGTCTGGTTGTTCCAGCACGGCGTCATCGATGGTGTCAGCAACCAGACCACGCCGGTGATCATTGGAACAACCATGTACGTCACAGACTCCCGTGGCAGTGTGTATGCGCTCGACGCCCGCGATGGACAGCTGTTGTGGACCTATGATGTGACCCGCCTGCTCGGCGGCGGTCGTCGAGAAGGCTATATCTTCCGTCACCGCGGCGTGGCTTATGCCGACGGCGTCGTCTATACCGCCGCCGGCTCGTTCCTCTTCGCCCTCGATGCCACCACCGGCGAACCGTTGCCGGGATTCGGCGTCGATGGCAAGGCCGACGTCATCCTCGATGTGTTGCACCTGAAGGACCCGAGTGTCGAGACGGCTATCTCCAAAGGCTACTGGTTCACGACCGCTCCACAGATCTACAACGGTGTCGTTTACCTCGGCACCACACGCAGCGAGAGCCATATCTCCGGTGGCTACGTGCTCGCCATCGATGCCAAAACAGGCGAGGTGTTATGGAATTTCAATACTGTTCCCCAAGATGAGACCGATCAGGGATGGGACATTGCTGGGCCGACGTGGGATGGAGGTGAGCGCAATGGTGGCGGCATCTGGGAAACTCCCTCGATCGACCCTGAATTGGGTTTGATTTACTTTGCCGTCGGCAATCCATTCGGCGATAGTACCAAACGCGACGGGATGAACCTGTTCACCGACTCACTGATCGCACTGACACTGGATGATGGACATCTTCAGTGGTATTACCAGCAGGTTCATCACGATGTCTGGGACTATGATTCCGGTAATCAGCCCGTGCTGTTTGATATGGAAGTCGATGGTCTACCGGTAAAGGCTCTGGCACAAGCCAGCAAGAACAGCTGGCTCTACATTCTCAATCGCGAGACCGGAGCCCCGGTTCATCCGATCATCGAGACACCAGTATCAACCGAGACCGACCTTGAGGGTGAGGAGCCCTGGCCGACCCAGCCAATTCCCCACAAGGCCAATGGTGAGCGTATGGAACCTGTCTCGCCCGTGTTCCCCATCGACATACCGGCGCAGCACATGGAATCCAACACCCTGGTAGAGCAATTTACACCTATTGGTCCTAACCAGATTTTCGCACCGGGTTATGGTGGTGGTTCCAATTACTCACCCATAGCATTCAGTCCGCAAACCGGCTTTCTCTACATCAACGCCATCGACCAGCCCTTCAATTCGGGCAGGGATCCGAAAGGCTATTTCTCAGCCTATGATCCCACCACAGGAGAATTGATATGGAGACAGATCTATGAGGGATACGGACAAGCCGGGTCGGTCGTAACTGCGGGCGGAATCGTCTTTGTAGGCACTGGCAGCAATCTCGCTGGTTACTTCTATGCCTTCGATGCCAAGACAGGCAAGGAGCTGTGGAAGTTCAACACCGGAGCGGGTGTGTTTGCCTCACCATCGGTGTATGTGATTGATGGTAAGGAGTATGTGACAGTGGCATCTGGCGGCGGTGATCGTGGCCGACGCGGAGGCGATCTTATCCTGACCTTCGCACTACCGGAGCGAAACTAGACTTTACTGACTTGAGATGACAACACGAAAGCCGATGCCCGGGCTACGAACGCCTGGGCCGACGCCGCCGCGCACGGCCGCGCGTACGTTATTGATCTGGTCAGAGAATGATCCCCCTCGCATGACCCAAAGCGGCTCGCCGGAAAGCTTTGTCTCGTCACCACTGGAATCATACGGATAGTCCTGCAGGGGACTGCGAGTGTATTCCCATACATTGCCACTCATATCAGACAGACCGTAGCTGCAAAGCGGGCAGGGAATAGACCCGACGGCGATCGGTCCAGCACCGGCGAAGTTGGCGAAGCTGTCAGTGCGCTCCGAACCCCAGGGAAAGACCCGACCGTCCTCACCCCGTGCAGCCTTCTCCCACTCTGCCTCAGAGGCGAGCGTGACGTGTGCTCCGTTACCAAGTGCCTGGCGCAATTCCGGCGGGGTGATGTCGGATGCAAGCAGGGCGGCTTCCAGCCACCGTGCATAGGCAAGCGCCTCGGGCCAGGTGACATTACTCACCGGCAGATTGCCCGGCAACCCTTCCATACTGGCGCCAATGGCGAGCTGCCTGTCGAGGGCGAATGCCCGAAATTGCGCTATCGTCACCTCGAAGCGGCCGATGTAAAAGTCATCGAGTTCCACCGAGCCCTGCCGGCGACTGGCGGACCAGCGCTCGTTCTCGTAAGCCATCGGATCCAGTACCGGGTTGCTGCCCATGATGAAGCTGCCAGCTGGAACAAGCACGAAGCCAAGTAAGGCATCATCGGGTAAATAGAAGGCATCAGTACGGAAACCGGCAACATTGACAGTGTCATCAGGCATTACCTGCGTACCGGAGCTATCTCTCAGCTCGCTCTGATGCTGCATCCAGAAGCCTGCGAACAGAATAAGCAGCGTCATCAGGGTAAAGCCGATCGCTCTGCCGGGAACTTTACGAGCGGCACTGTCCGGCGTCGTACCGGTGTCGGTGGGGCGGGTTGTCGGCGCGCTCATAGCGGGCTCGAACTGGCATCGCAGGCAAATTGCCAGTGATGCGCACACGCTCGATTCATCAGTTCCGGCACTGGCGTTTGCATCAGATTAAGTCCACCTTCGCGGAGCATCAGCCGCAGATCGAGTTCGAGTGGCTCGGCGGTTGCCAGCAGGGCTGGATTCAGCAGATTCGCACACGCGGCCTGAAACTTCAGCTCACAGGCACGAGAGAAATAGCTGAAGGCCAGTTCGGGGTCTCGCTCGGTGATGCGGCCTTGGCGATAATTGCGACCGAGCTCATTGCAGGCCCAGGCGGCATTGTCGCCGCAGTAGGTCGATTCCAATTGCAGCAAGCGACTGCAGGCGTTCACGCGGCCATCGTCACAAGCCTGTTGCCAGAACGGCAGGCTGTCGCCGGTATGCTGCCCGTCCGTCTTGCCCAGCAGTGTCATGGTGGCGAAAACGATAATCCAGATACTCATGTGGGCCAGGTTGGCACGACCTCCAAACCACGAATCCCGCCATACGTTGAGCAAGGCTTTGGAGTTGATCGCCGTGACCAGCCGGTCGATCATGATCACGCTCAGATTAAGCAACGGCACGCACAGCAGTTTGTCATAGAACGTCGGCACACCCAGACTGCCGAGTAGTTTGTACAGTCCAAACACTCCAAGGCCATACAGCACGCCAAAGATGGATTTGCCCAGTGGCGTGCGCGGAGAAGTAGACGGGTCGGTGATCAGCAGGTGCAAGCCGAGAAATACGGCGGCGGGTATTTCCGAGTCAAGGAAATACGGAACCCCTGCCAGACTGCCATAGAGTGCACTAAAGCCGAACAGGGTAATTGCTGCAAACCCGGCAACGAGTGTGATGGAAAAGAGATACATCACGATCAGCCCGACCAGGAACAGGAAGGTATAGATATTGGGTGCGAGCGTTAAGGTGGAGGCAATCTCCTGACCCCAGGTCAGATCTGTCGTGCCGGTCAGAATCAGTACCAGTGAGAACAATCCGAGCGCGAACGCAGACGGGTTGAAGATGTGCACATTGCGGCCGTCCCGTTGCCAGCGCACATACTCTTTGCCCATGAAGCCCAGGGCGATCATCAGGAATTGCATGTAGAACCAGTCGTCCCGGAACCACATGAATAAATTGGTACTGAATATGATCGGGATCGGACCGAAGCCCAATGTGTAGTCCCGACGCCGGGTCCATGACAGCAAGGCATCGAAGGTGTAGACAAAGAGCAGCTGTGCGGCGATCAACCAGGCATGGTCATACACTGGCCGCCAGTAATAGCCCCAATAGGCATAGACGCTAAACTGCACCATCGCCTGCACATAGTGCTGGGGTCGCAGCACGATGTTGACGGCGCGCACTTCGCTACGCTGTCGCGCCAATAGAAACAAGACCAGTTGCCAAACCAGTAGCACGGCAGCAGCACCCAGAAACGACCACACGAGAGTGGCGTTCTGCTGCACGCGTGGTGAGAACGACAGCGCCAGCAGGGCCAAGGTCGTACCCAGCGGCAATAAAAACCGTCGTTGGGATATTCCGGCGCCAGCGCCAATAACTCTGGCTTGCGCCCCAGAGTTGTCCGTTCTGGCTTTGACTGCATTGTGACCGGCGACTGCCATTTGATGTATGTCCTTGAGGAAGCGGAAGATTTGCTGCGGAACTCTGCCCGAATCCAGCAGTGCGCAAGAATAAACCACCTCCCCTAGCAATTCAATTTACCGCGCCCTGGCATCGCCCCCGTGGGGCCGATCCCGCTCCGAACCGGAAGGCTCCGGTCACGCGAAATCCCATTACACCTGTTACGTTGAATCACCTCCAGCGCGCTGGCGGGATGAAGGCGTGTTGCCGCCTGGATATTCGGAACATCCTGTGCGCCCGAAGGCGGTGAACTAATACGGGGTGAACTAATGCGGGGTGAACCAGAAAGGGGTTAACCAGAGCGGAGCCAACCGGGGCGCGTTCGGGTCCGGCTGCGCGGGTTGTCACCCACCGGGGCAAGGGAACAGTGCACCCAGCGGAAAGGCCCGTATTTCGCGGCTTTGACGAAGTCTCGGCACTCTGACTCTGCCAATTTCCCCTTGAAAAATCGTTGCAACAGGCGTAGTTTCAGTGGGCTAAATCGACAATCCTTGTCATCTTTTCGGAGAAGCAAATGAGCAGCAAAATGATAATTAGAAAGGCCGCTACGCTCGCGACCCTGTTTATGGCTCCCTACCTGTCTGCGCAGTCCGTTGCGCCGCAATCCAGTGACATGCCCCGTACCGAATACGGGCAGCCCAATTTTCAGGGAACTTACACCTTCCGCACCATTACCCCGCTGAATCGTCCCGCCGAATTGGCCGACAAGGCGACCTTGACTCCCGAAGAGGCGGCAGAATGGGAGGCTTACGAGAACGAGCGCCAGAACCGCGACCTGATTATCGACAGCGTGGGTGGCGCCGGTTATCCCCCGGGCGTGATCTCGTACAATGAATTCTGGTATGAACGCGGCAACGAGACCATCGAGAGCCGTCGCACTTCTCTGGTCTACGATCCACCCAATGGTCGGGTGCCTCCCTTGAACGCGATCGGTCGTGAGCGCAATGCCGCCTACGGTGAACGATTGAACGAGAGCGCTGGTCCGGAAGCACGAACCACAGTGGATCGCTGCCTGACCGGGTTCGTTGGTGGCCCGCCCATGATTCCGGGTTCGTACAACAACAACATGCAGATTGTGCAGACCAAAGACCAGATTATGATTCTCAATGAGATGGTGCACTCCGCCCGCATCATTCGCCTCAATGATGAGCACAACACCAAGCAATTGAAGTGGGAAGGCGATTCGGTGGCCCATTGGGATGGCGACACCCTGGTCATCAACACCCGCCATTTCTATTACGATTACAATCTGCGCGGCATGTCTGACCAGGCGGTGATCGAGGAACGCATCAGCTGGATTGATGCCAATACACTGAACTATGACTTTACCGTCGAGGACCCCCTGACCTGGGATCAATCCTGGTCTGCGAGTCTGCCTCTGCAACGCTCACCTGACCCGGTGTATGAATACGCCTGTCATGAGGGTAACCATGGTCTGGCCGGTATCCTGGCGGGCTGGAGACGCTATGAGTCCATGGGCATGAACGGTGATGGTACGCCCAAAGATACATCCAAAGACCCCAATCGCCGGGGCCCCGACAGCGAGATCTGATCATGACCGGAACACTGCCACGCAGCGCCCAGCTGCTTTCCCTGCTCACCGCCGGCTTGCTGCTGGCGGCGCCGGTTGCGGCCCAGGAAGACACGATCAAGCGCACAGAGTATGGCTACCCCGACTTACAGGGATTCTTTACCTATCGCACCATTACGCCTCTGCAGCGCCCGACCGAACTGGCTGACAAGGCGACTCTGACCCCAGCAGAAGCGGCGGAGTGGGAAGCGTATGAGAATCAGCGCCAGAACCGCGATCTGATTGTGGACAGCGTCGGTGGTGCCGGCTATCCGCCCGGGGTTATCTCGTACAATGAATTCTGGTATGAACGTGGCAATGAGACCATCGAGAGTCGTCGCACCTCGCTCATCTATGATCCACCCAATGGCCGCATGCCACCGCTTACTGCGGAGGGCATTGCGCGCGGCAAGGACGAGGCGATGATGCGCAAGCTCAGCATCGGCGTCGAAGCGCGTCCGCTGGCAGAGCGCTGCCTGATGAGTTTCGGTGGTACCGTGCCCATGGTGCCGAAATCCTATAACAATAATCTGCAAATCGTTCAGACCAAGGATCACATCATGATTCTGAACGAGATGATTCATCTGGCGCGGATCATTCCATTCGCCGAGGAATTTTCCGGTCAGGCGAAGTGGGAAGGTGATTCCATCGCGCATTGGGATGGCGACACGCTCGTGATCGAGACCCGCAATTTCTATTACTACGCGAATTACGGCGGAGCCACGGCCGATATGAAGCTCGTCGAGCGTATCAGTTGGGTCGATGAGAACACGCTGGATTACGATTTTACAATTGAGGATCCCCACACCTGGTCCCAGCCCTGGTCGGCGCGTATGCCGCTCAGTCGTTCACCGGATCCGGTCTACGAATATGCCTGTCACGAAGGAAATCACGGCCTCGCTGGTGTCATGGCAGGCTGGCGCCGCTATGAATCCATGGGCATGTGGGGCGATGGCACACCGAAGGATGGCGAACTGGACTTCTCGCGGGACGCCATCGAAGAAAAATAAACCGGTCGCGAGACCACTCCAGAGAAATGGGCCGCAAGGCCCATTTTTTTGCAACACCGTGGCATACTCCGTGCGGTACTGAGGCAAGCACGCAGCGGTCAGATCATTCACTGACAGGCAATACAGATTCATGACTCGCACCCAAATTTCCACGCTGATCGGATTGCTGATCACTGCGCTGTGCGCAGGCCCGGTTGCTGCTGTCCCGGACACGATACACATCGTCTCCAGACTGGATCCGAATGCCATTATCATTACTGAAGTTGACATCGTCTGCATCTATGACGCCGAGTTAGCGGCCGGCTTTCCAGCCACCAAGAAGGACTGGTATTCGGCCAAATTCATGCTCACACGCAATGCCGGCGACAAACTGGATATCGTCAATACCTTTGTGCCCCAGGGTTTCGACACTGTCGACCCGCCATTGCCGGAGAGACTGAAGCAAGCGAAACGGATACTCGTCTTCGCGCGACACGATGACTCTGAGACTCCTGCCTTTGACATCACCGATTACTCTGGTGCCCTGATTGAAATTGATCAATTCGGTATCCGGGTCAGCGATCCCACCCATTAAACCGAGACCGCCTCATGGTTCCTGAACAACTTGTTGGTTTCCTGATCATCTCGGCAATCTTCATTGCCATTCCCGGACCGAATATTCTTGTCATCGTTTCCACCAGTCTGATGTCCGGCCGGACTCGTGGCCTGCAGACGGTTGCTGGCACGGCGAGTGCGATGATGATTCAGTTAGTGATTGCGGCGATCGCCACCACGTCGCTCCTAGTAGTCCTCAATGAGGGTTTGCGCTGGCTCAAGTGGCTGGGTGTGAGTTATCTCATGTTCCTGGGTTTGCGGGCCCTGTTTCATTTCTGGAAACACACGCCACCGGTTGTGGCCACGGCCAGTGGATCGTTTCAGCGCGGCTTTCTCACGTCGTTCACAAACCCGAAGACGATTCTGTTCTTCAGTGCTTTCCTGCCGCAGTTTATTAGCACGCCGGACAGGTACCTGTCGCAATATGCGGTGTTGGCTGTGTGCTTTCTGCTACTCGCCTGTGTAATCGACAGCACCTACGCCTTTCTGGCCTCGCGCGCCAGTCACTATCTGTCCCAACGCGCACAACGAGCGAACCGGATTCAAAATGGGTTAAGTGGCGCTTTGTACATTGCCGCCAGTGCTTTTCTTGCTGCCACAAACCGCACTTGATCTCCATTGGCTCAATGCCGCGAACAGGAATGTTGCGCAGGCCGGCGAGTCCGTGCAACTGCAGCCACACATGCGACCTGTGAGCACGGCATCGCCCGGAATCTCATTGAATTGCCAATATCCGTGGTTTATTCTTGATGCCCCCATTTTTATGCAGTGAGAGTTGAACTGATGATTAAAAAGAACAGCAAAAACGCGGTTTTCATCGCCCTGTTACTGGCACCAGCACTCGGCATCGCCCAGTCTGACGCGCCTACAAACGATTTGCCCAACCCCTATATGACCCAATCCGGTTATTTGAAAATGCCGGCGGGCCGCGCCTGGGGCTCTTCCAGCGCCGTCGATATCGCTCCCGATGGTGAGAGCGTCTGGGTAGCCGAGCGCTGTGGCGGCAATATCAACGCCTGTGTGCAGAATCCGGACGTGAATATGGTGATGCTGTTCGACAAGGACGGCAACATGGTGCGCAGCTTCGGCGCGGGCTATATCACCTGGCCTCATGGCATTGACGTCGACGCTGACGGCAATGTGTGGATCGCCGATGGCCGCGATAACGGCTCCAATAACGGCCCGGCCTATGGTCACCAGGTTCACAAATTCAGCCCCACCGGTATCCATCTGATGACTCTGGGCAAGAAAGGCGGCGGCAATGGGGACGAATTCTTCTATACCCCAAATGACGTCCTCGTCGCTCCCGATGGCTCAATCTTTGTTGGTGAGGGTCATACCAGCGCGGAAGGCTCAGTGAACCGCGTTCACAAATTCGATGCCGACGGCAATCACCTCTTCTCATTCGGTGAATGGGGTGAAGGTCCCGGACAATTCCGTCAGCCACACAGTCTGGCGATGGATTCCAAAGGCCGTCTGTTCGTCGCTGACCGCGGCAACAACCGCATCCAGATTTTCGACCAGTCCGGCAAACTGCTGGAAGTCTGGCCGCAGTTTAGCCGTCTGAGCGGCATCTTCATCGATGACAACGATGTGCTGTACGGCGCCGATTCCGAATCCGGTTCGGTCAATCCCGAGCACGGCGACTGGTTCCGTGGCATCCGCATCGGCAGCGCGATCACTGGCGAAGTTGAATATCTGATCCCTGATCCGGATCCGGATTGCTCAGGTACTTGCACCGCTGAAGGCGTTGTCGTTGACAAGCATGGCGTTGTCTATGGCGCTGAAGTCGGCCCGGTTGGCGGCATCAAACGCTACGTCCGACCTGCAAACTAACACGACCTTACAAATAAAAAAGCCCACCGCATGGTGGGCTTTTTTTTGGTCTGGAAAAAGCGGGACTCGGCGCCGCGATGCACCAGGCTGAACTAGATGAACTAGAAAGATGCGAGCAGCTGATTGAAGGTGGCGCTCGGTCTCATTGCCGCTGACACCTTCTTCGCATCAGGCTTGTAATAGCCTCCCATGTCAACCGGGACTCCTTGCGCGGAGTTCAACTCGTCGACAATCTTTGCTTCATTCGCCAACAGATCAGCGGCAAGTTTGCTGAAGCGCGCCTTGAACTCGGCGTCCCCGTCATGAGCAGCAAGTGCCTTTGCCCAATACATCGCCAGATAGAAATGACTGCCACGGTTGTCGAGTTCCTTGACTTTGCGTGACGGTGACTTGTTCTGGTCGAGGAATTCACCAGTGGCAGTGTCCAGCGCTTCTGCCAGTACTTTCGCGCGCTGATTGCCGGTGATGTTGGCGATGTGTTCGAGTGAAGCCGCCAACGCCAGGAATTCGCCGAGCGAATCCCAACGCAAGTGATTCTCTTTTTCGAACTGTTGTACGTGTTTCGGAGCAGAGCCGCCGGCGCCTGTCTCAAACAGGCCACCGCCAGCCATCAGTGGCACAATCGACAGCATCTTCGCACTGGTGCCGAGTTCCAAAATCGGGAACAGGTCAGTGAGGTAGTCTCGCAGCACATTGCCGGTGACCGAGATTGTGTCCTTGCCAGCGCGAATACGTTCCAACGACAGGCGGGTTGCTTCTTTCGGCGACAGAATCTGGATATCCAGACCCTGTGTGTCGTGCTCCGGCAGGTACTTGTTCACCTTCTTGATCAGTTGGGCATCGTGGGCGCGATTCTTGTCGAGCCAGAAGACTGCCGGCATACCCGAGAGGCGCGCGCGACTGACGGCGAGTTTGATCCAGTCCTGGATCGGGGCGTCTTTCACCTGACACATGCGCCAGATATCGCCGGCCTCTACCTTATGTTCCAACAGTGCCTTACCACTGTCGTCGACGACCTGTACGTTGCCATCGGCGGGGATCTCGAACGTCTTGTCGTGAGAACCGTATTCCTCTGCCTTCTGGGCCATAAGACCTACGTTAGGTACCGTGCCCATTGTAGCCGGATCCAGTGCGCCGTTTTCACGACAGAAGTCGATCACTTCCTGATAGACCCCAGCGTAGCAGCGATCGGGAATGACCGCCTTCATGTCATGCAACTTGCCATCGGGACCCCACATCTGGCCGGAGCTGCGCAATGCAGCCGGCATGGAGGCGTCGATGATGACATCACTCGGAACATGCAGGTTGGTGATGCCGCGATCAGAATCCACCATCGCCAGTTCGGGCCGCTCTGCATAACAGGCCTTGATATCGGCTTCAATTGCTTCGCGTTCGCTGGCATCGAGTGACTGAATCTTGCTGTAGACATCGCCCACACCGTTGTTCGGGTCCACGCCCAACTTCGAGAAGACGTCAGCGTATTTGTCGAACACCGGCTTGTAAAAAACGGTAACGGCGTGACCGAAGATGATCGGGTCCGAAACCTTCATCATGGTCGCCTTCAGATGGAGCGAGAGCAGAACGCCTTGCGCTTTTGCGTCATCAATCTGTACTGCCAGGAATTCCCGCAACGCGCGCTTGCTCAATGTCGATGCGTCGATCACCTCGCCGGCTTTGAGCGCGATGCCATCCTTGAGTACCGTAAGCTTGCCTGCGGCATCGCGATGTTCAATGCGCACCCTGGTGGCGGCATCAACTGTGGTGGACTGCTCACTGCCGAAGAAATCGCCCTGTTGCATGCTCGCAACGTGGGTGCGCGAGTCTTTGGACCAGGCGCCCATGGAATGTGGGTGCTTGCGCGCATAGGATTTGACTGAAGCGGGAGCACGACGATCGGAATTTCCCTCACGCAACACGGGGTTTACCGCGCTGCCCTTGATTCTGTCATAGCGTGCCTTGATGTCCTTCGAGACGGCATCGGTCGCCTCTTCCGGGTAATCTGGCAACTTGTAGCCCTTGGTTTGCAGCTCCTTGATGGCCGCATTCATCTGCGGCACCGAGGCTGAGATATTGGGCAACTTGATGATGTTGGCCATCGGGTCCTGAGTCATTTCGCCGAGTTCCGCCAACGCATCGGCCTGCTGCTGGTCCGGTGTGAGGAATTCAGGGAAATTGGCGATGATGCGACCCGCCAGGGAGATGTCCCGCATTTCCACGTTGATGTGCGAGGGTGCCGCAAACGCCTCGATGATGGGCAGTAGCGAATAGGTCGCCAAGGCCGGAGCCTCATCGGTTTCGGTGTAGATAATCGTGGGTTTCTGCTCTGACATCGTGATTCCTTTGGCTGTGGATACTGGCTGAAATAACGCTACGGAAGCTGGCGAAAAAGGGCACGCATTATAACAGTCATGCCTGCACGGGAATAGTAGCTGGCCCCGCCCTCGCAGCCGGGACCCATGTGTGTATAATTGCCGCGAAATGCAGAGACTGAGAGTTGACCATGTCCATCCCTACCCGCCTGGATGATTTCCAGATTCGCGTCGCGCAGATAGAAGATTGCCCTTTGATCCTCAGCTTCATCAAGGAGCTTGCCGACTACGAGAAACTCAGCCACGAGGTCGTGGCAACTGTCGCCATTCTGGAGGAATCCCTGTTTGGTTCGCGCCCCTACGCAGACGTTCTCATCGCGGAATACCAGCAGCAGCCGGTGGGCTATGCTCTGTATTTTCACAACCTGTCTACGTTTACCGGGCGACCTGGCATTTATCTGGAAGACCTGTACGTCAAGCCCGCGATGCGGGGGAAGGGCTTCGGCAAGAGCCTGTTGGCCTATATCGCCAAATTGGCCGTCGATGGCAATTGCACACGCTTTGAGTGGTCCGTTCTGGACTGGAATGAACCTTCGATACAATTCTATCGTTCGATCGGCGCCCGCCCGATGGATGAATGGACCGTACAACGACTGGATGGTGAGGCCTTGAAAAAATTCGCCGCCGAGTTCTAGACTCAGGCCATGGAGAAAGGGAGATTGATACAGTGAGCAGGATCGTCTATGTGAACGGCGACTACGTCGCACCCGAAGAGGCCAAGGTCTCTATCTTCGACCGCGGCTTCATTTTCGGCGACGGTGTCTATGAAGTAGTGCCGGTACTCAATGGCCAACTCGTCGACAAACAGTATTTCCTGGAACGCCTGCAACGCAGTCTGGGCGAACTCAAGATAGCCTGGCCCTGTTCCAAAGAGGACTACATTGCTGTGATGGAAGCTCTGATCGCACGCAACCAGCTCGTCGAAGGCATGGTCTATTCCCAGGTGACGCGCGGCGTTGCCGAACGCAATTTTTCTTTCCCGGAAGCGACTCCGACGACACTTGTGGCGTTTACCTCGGAATTACAATTGCTGGACAATCCGCAGGTTGCCTCCGGGATTGCGCTTGCCATCACCGCTGACCTGCGCTGGAAACGACGCGACATCAAATCCATCAATCTGCTGGCCCAATGCCTGGCCAAGCAGGATGCAGTCAGTCAGGGCGCGGTGGAAGGCTGGATGGTCGAAGACGGCTACGTTACCGAAGGCGTCTCTTCTTCTGCCTATATCGTCAGTGGAGGCAAGGTTATTACGCGCCCACTATCCAACTGGATTTTGCCGGGAATACGACGCCGCACTCTGCTGGAAATAGCCGCCAAGGCGAACCTGGAAGTAGAAGAACGCCCGTTCACCGTTGCCGAGGCCCTTGCCGCAGACGAGGCTTTCATCAGCAGCGCCACCACGATCGTCATGCCAGTGGTCAGCATCGACGGCCAGCAGATCGGTACGGGCACGCCTGGTCCGATCACGATGCGCCTCCGCGAACTTTATAAGGCCCGGCTATTACAGGAGGCGGGCGTGTCTGGCTGAAATTCGGCCCCAGCAGCATGCTTCTCACTCCCAAAGTACCTGACCCTTCCAGAAGCCTGATCAGAATCGAAGAGGCCCTATGAAATTGCTCGCATTCGCGGCCAGCAGCAGTCGCAACTCCATTAACAAGGCGTTGGTCAGTCACGCTGCCAGCTTGCTGGCAACCACTGAGACCGAGATCCTGGATCTGAATGACTTTGAGATGCCACTCTTCAGTGTCGACAGAGAACGTGAGTTAGGGCATCCGGAGCTTGCCAGGAAATTTCTCGACAAGATCGCCAGCGCAGATGCGCTGATGATTTCATTTGCGGAGCACAATGGGTCTTACTCAGCGGCTTACAAGAACCTGTTTGATTGGTGCTCAAGAGTCAACCCGAAAGTATTCCAGAGCAAACCTATGGTGCTGCTCTCCACGTCGCCGGGCGGGCGCGGCGGTGCCAGCGTGCTTGCTGCGGCACTCACGTCGGCGCCATTCTTTGGCGGAGTTGTCAAAGCCAGTCTTTCCATTCCCAATTTTAATGATAATTTCGATCTTGAATCTGGCCGGCTAAAGAACCCTGAGCTCGCGGCAAAACTGCTGGACGCAGTGTCGGCGTTTCTGGTGTAGCGCGGCGAGTTTGTCGGAGCATGATTTGCGAAATTGGTTAATCTTAAAGAGCTTGATATGGAAGTGGTTAAAATGCGCGAACGCGTCCTTGTTACCGGTGGTTCGGGTTTTGTCGGCAGTCACGTCATCCTGCAGCTATTGCAATCTGGTTATCGCGTGCGCACCAGCGTGCGTTCGCTCGACAAGCAGGGCATCGTGCGGGAGGCTCTGCAAAGGGCCGGAATCCCTCACACATCCGAGCTCGAATTCTGTGTTGCCGATTTGCTGAGTGACTCTGGCTGGGATCAAGCCTGCGCCGACTGCAGCTATGTCATGCATGTTGCCTCTCCGTTGACGGCGACAAAAAACGAGGAAGAAGTCATTCGGCCCGCAGTCGACGGTGTATTGCGTGTACTCCGTGCGGCGAGGGATAACGGCGTTCGCCGCGTTGTCTTCACGTCGACCTGCGGCGCCATCTACTACGGTCATCCGCTGCGTGCGGAAGCCTTTGACGAGACCGATTGGACCGATGTCGCCGGTGGCGATATGAGTGCGTACGTAAAATCGAAGACGCTGGCCGAACGGGCGGCGTGGGATTTCATGGCGCGCGAGGGTGGCGCACTCGAACTTGCCGTGATCAATCCTTCCGGAATCTTTGGGCCAGCGCTGAGTCCGGATTTTTCGTCCTCGCTGGAACTGATCAAGCGACTTATGAATGGCAGTATGCCCGCGTGTCCCGATCTGTGGTTCGGAGTTGTCGATGTCCGTGATGTGGCTGACTTGCACCTGCGGGCGATGACCGCCCCGGAAGCCGCCAACGAACGCTTCATTGCAACTCAGGGCAGTGCTGTTTCGATGCTTGCCATTGCCGCTGTCTTGCGGGAGCGCCTGAGAGACCGGGCACACGCGGTCCCAGTACGTCGACTCCCCAATCTCATTATCCGTGTAGTCGCTCTCTTCAATATCGAAATGCGCGATCTCGTACCGCTACTTGGCAAGGTGCGTAATGCGTCCAGTGCGAAGGCTCAACGAGTGCTCGGTTGGCAGCCACGCACCTGGCAGGATGCCGTGGTCGCCACGGCAGAGAGCCTGCTGGATCTGGGAGTGGTGACGACTCCATAGCTGACCTGAGATGGATTCACGGCGGCGGTAAACAGACGACTAGGAGTTTGTGAAACTGATTACCTGGCGGATGTCGTCGACGCCGAGCAACAGCATCAGCAATCTATCAACACCAAGGGCGACACCGGAACAAGCCGGTAATCCGCTGTCCAATGCGGCCAGTAGCAGTTCATCAATGGGATACTGCGTCAGACCCAGTGCCGCACGACGCGCGTTATCCGACTCGAAACGGATGCGCTGCTCCTCACTCGCGGTCAGCTCAAAATAGCCATTGGCGATTTCCATGCCCCTGCCAAACAACTCGAATCGACGTGCCACAGCCTGACCCTCGGCATCGGTCTCGATTCGGGCCAGAGCCGCCTGGGCAACCGGATAGTCATAGATGAAACAGAATTCGGGCAATTCCGGCTCGATGCATTGCGCCAGCAACATCTGTAAGTAGTCGGTCGCACTGAAGTCATCGCTGCCAAAGTCGATGCGGGCGCGGGCATAATTTCGTAAAGCTTCCGGGCTCATCCGATGAGGATCGAAGTGCAGGTGCTGTTGAAACAGCTCACGATAACTGAGGCGGGCAATCGGGCCACAGGCCAGCACGGCCTGCAGTAAAATCTCTACCTCATCCATCAGCTCGGTGAGTGAATAGCCGGGTTGATACCATTCCAGCAGGGTGAATTCAGGGTTGTGACGCGGGCTCGATTCGCCCCGGCGAAACACCTTACCCAGTTGATAGATGGCGCCACTACCGGCAGCCAAAAGCCGTTTCATCGCAAATTCCGGCGATGTCTGCAGGTACTGCGTGACGGGAATCGCAGGCGTGGTGTCAAAGACCGCGAAGCTCTCGATATAGACGTCGGTCGCAGTGCTGGACCCGAGCAGCGGCGTATCAACTTCCAACACTCCCCGCTCGGCGAAGAAGCGGCGCAAGTCTGCCAGCAAGGCAGCCCGGGCCCTGAGCGTTTCCTGCGCAGTGCCGGGCTTCCAGTTCTTCATTACACGGCCGCTTTCGTTGGGGTGAGTGGCTGGGTTGACCAGAGAGTCGAGTGGTTGGGTCAGGGCCTGGGTTATCGCGAGGAATTACTTGCTGACGCGATTCTGGTATTCGCGGCTGCGGGTATCCACGCGCAAGACGTCACCGATGTTGACGAACAAAGGCACCTTGACGACGGCGCCAGAGCTCAAAGTGGCCGGCTTGGTGCCACCCTGGGCAGTATCGCCCTTGAGACCGGGATCAGTCTGCACGACCTCCAACTCGACGAAGTTCGGTGGAGACACGGATATCGGGGCATCGTTCCACTGCACCACCATATAGACCGCCTGTTCCTTCAACCAGTCCTTGGCGTCTTCGATGGCGGCGGCGTCGGCAGCGATTTGTTCATAGCTGCCGTCTGTCTTCATGAAATGCCAGAACTCGCCATCGGTGTACAAATATTCCATATCGCTTTCGACCACGTCCGCAGCGTCGACCGAGTCTCCTGACTTCAAGGTGCGTTCCAGCACACGCCCGTTTTTCAGGTTGCGAAACTTGACCCGGTTAAAGGCCTGGCCCTTGCCGGGTTTGACGATTTCGTTTTCCAGGATCGAGCAGGGATCGCCGTCGATCAGCACTTTCAATCCGGATTTGAATTCATTCGTGGAATAACTTGCCATGGCGTCCTCTCAATCAGTGCGTGCCAATGTTTGCCAATCAGATTTGTTGTTATGATCAGGCCTCGCCCAAAACCCAGCGATCCGCCAGCTCATGACCAGTCCCGTCGTTTCGATAATTGACTCAGACCAGCCTGAAAAATGGCAACAGATGTTATCCGATCTCATTACAGATCCAAAGGAATTACTACAAATTCTGGGTCTGAATGCAACGGATTACCCGGGTGATCCCGACATGCTGCGGCAGTTCCCGATGAAGGTTCCGCGTCCCTTTGCCGCGCGAATGGAAGCGGGTAACTGGCGTGATCCACTGCTGCTCCAGGTGCTTCCCAGCTCGCTCGAGGCTGTGCAGGTCGAAGGGCTGGTGGCGGATCCCTTGCAGGAAGCGGCAGCCAATCCGGTACCGGGATTGCTGCACAAATACGCCGGGCGTGTGCTGCTGACCGCGGTACCCCATTGTGCCGTGCATTGCCGCTATTGCTTCCGTCGCCACTTCGATTATGCGGGCAATGCCCCGAACCGCAGCGAGTGGGTGAAGGCCATAGACTACATTGCCGCCGACCCAGGTATCACCGAGGTAATTCTCAGTGGCGGCGATCCACTGGCGGCCTCGGATCGGCACCTGCGCTGGCTGATTGACCGGATCAATGACATCGAACATGTCAGCAGCTTGCGCCTGCATACGCGATTGCCCATCGTGCTGCCCCAGAGAGTCACGCCCGGGCTGGCCGCTTTACTGGGTGGTAGCCGGGCCAAACCAGTGTTGGTGGTCCATTGCAACCACGCCCAGGAACTGGACCTGCAGGTAGCTTCTGCATTGAGCCAGTTAACAGACAATCGCATCATTTTGCTGAATCAAGCCGTCCTTTTACGGGATGTTAACGACAATCTCCCCGCACTGGTAGCGCTCAGCAAGCGCCTGTTCCAACTCCATGTTCTACCCTATTACCTGCATCTGCCCGACCGGGTTGCGGGCACGGCACATTTTCAGGTGAGCGCAGCGACCGGTAGAGAATTGATAAGCGGGATGCAGGCCCAGCTTCCAGGCTATCTCGTCCCCACACTCGTGCAGGAACAACCTGGCGCCAGCGCCAAGACTCGACTGGCCTGATCCAGTCGTCCCGGTCTCCGGGATACCCGCCGGGCCAATATTTGGCCTGCTCGCCGGGACGATGGTCGGCACTCTCGCCAGGGACAATCGCCGGTACTTTCGTCGGGACTATCGTCGGGACTATTGTCGTGATAGTCGTCGCGAAATCCAGGAGTCTACCTGCCATGGTTCAGGCCACTGCGTTTGCTCAGAATCCGCCGGCTTTCCCACGTGACCCGCTCACCGGTCTGTATCAGCAGGACTTCATGTTGTGGTCATTGACCGCCCGCCGACGGCAGGGAAGTTCGGCACAGCCCGCCATCCTCGCTCTGCTCCAGCTCGAGAACTTCTACGAGATTCGGGGTTGGGTGGGCAAGGCTGAAGCCGATTTGCTATTCAATACAATCGCCGCTTCCTTGCACACGCTCCTGCCAGACTCCGCTTTGCTGTGTCGGTGTCAGCGCTACGAATTCGCCGTGTTATTGCCTGAGCTAACCCGGGCGCGAGCGCAACACCTCATCGAACGCATCAAGCAGGCACTGCGCTCTGCCTCGTCACCGGCCATACCGCCCCAACTCGAACTACGCTGTGCCGTAGGACTGGCCGACTTCGACGGTGACATCTCCTGTGCCGAGGCGTGCTTTGCCCGCGCCCGCCACAGCCTCAGCCGTACTCTCGCTCGCCGCGGTGAGTCCGAACCAGCTGTCGAAGAGGAGAATGGCGTGGCTGGGAAAACACCGACACCATCACAGCTACTGGCCTTGTTACAACAACGGCAACTCCAGCCTACTTTCCAACCGGTTGTTTCACTGGCAGGTGACAGTACGCCCTTCTTCGAAATTCGCACCGCCTGTCATGACCCCAGAATTGGTACTGCTGCCCTGATTGAACAGATTGTGCAGAATGCGCTCGGGGAGCGTCTCGACCGCTGGATCGTGTCCAGCGCCTTGCATGAATTAAGAAAGGTTCGATCCAGCCCACTCCACTTGCTCATCAATCTGACCCAAAACTCCCTCGTCAGCCGGCCGTTTCTCGAGTGGCTCGCCTCAAGGGTGGCCGAACTTGGCGCACGGGCGGCCTCGCTGGTATTCCAGATCAGCGAACTGGACCTGCTCTCAGCCCAGCATCACGTGCAGCGTTACAGCGAAATCCTCACGGCGCAAGGTTGCCAGTTAAGCATCAGTTATTTCGGGTGTACGCCGGACCCCTGCCGCTATCTGTCATTGCTGCAGGCGCACTACGTGAAACTAGATTCCTCGTTGACTATTGCCGTTGAGCGCGACAATGAAGACCTGGAACACCTGCTGGCATTGACGGCACGATTGCAGGCGCTTGGTCTGCGCAGTATCGCTGGTCAGGTGGATGCGATGGCGTTACTACCCCGCTTGTGGTCTGCCGGTATCAATTATGTCCAGGGCAATTGTCTCGCCGCACCATCCCAGCAATTGGCTTACAACTTCCCGCGGCGAATGACCCTGAGCCCGGCTCCACCCGACCCGCGCTGAACCGATAAACTGATTGGGGATGCGCAGCGCTCCTGCTATCCTTGCGTCTCCGTAGCGCGTCGTTGCGCCGATCGGCACCGAAGCACCAAGTCGCCCTGAAGAGACCCGACCTTGCAAGCAGAAAAGGAACACGCAGACCCCGCATCCGTGCCCGGCTCCTCGGTGAAAAAGCCCACTTCGATTTCCAGAGTATTCTCGGTGTCTGTGTGTCTGCTGGTACTGCTATCGATGTGTGTGTTTTGGCTCATCAGCAACTACAACACACAGAATTTGTTACGCCAACAGGCTGATCGGCTCGGCACTACCCTGGCATACCAGACTGCCCTGCAACTCACCGAACTGGTATTAGCCAATGACCTCATCAGTATGAATGTCGTACTGGCTAAGCTGGCGCAGGACGCAGCCATCGCCGAAGTCACCGTACTCAATATTTCCAATGATGTAATCGCTGCCGCCACAACCAGTACGACACCTCCCAAATCAATTCTTCCCTTCAATATTCCAATTACCCGCGTGCAGTCGGTCTATCAGGCGCCGATCACTCTGGCCGACTCCATCGCCGGTTATGTGCGCATAACGCTGGATCTTAGTTACATCGAAACCGCGCTGATCAACAATTTGCTTTTCATTCTAGCCGCGACTGTATTACTGATGACGGTAGCTGCATCGCTGATTTCAACCTACTTGCAGTATCTGATCAGCTTCCCCGCACGGCTGCTGGCATTCGCAATCAGTAATATTCGCAAGGGCGAAATCGATACCTGCCCGGAGCCGGAAAACAGCAACGAGATCAGTACTGCCATTCGTCAGTTCAACGCGACTGCGGAATTTCTCGCACAGAATACTTTTCTCGACAATTTTGGGCGGCGGATACCCGACGGTGAATCTCCGCATTTCAAGGCAATGCCAGGTACCCAGGACCTGACTCTGCTATGCGTGCGCATCTCGAATTTCCAATACCTTGCCTCTACCCTGCACGAGTCAGTATTGATTGCCTTGCTGAATAAGTATTATTTTCTGGCCGGCAAGGTCAGCCAGCTTTACAACGGATCGGTGAGCTACTGTGCCGACGGCGAATTGATCATCCATTTTTCGGATCCTCAACTCGAGGAAGAACAGGCATTCTATGGCATCTGCGCCGGCCAGCTCATGTTGCAGTTGCTGGGTGATATGGCAGATATTGAAGGCGAACAAGTGCCACTGAAACTGCGAATCGCAGTGCACAGCGGCCATCAGGTGAGCGGACTTTATTCACCCATTACCCAGGAAACCAATAACCTGACTGGGGCTTCGATTGACATGACTCGTCGAATTTGCGACGAGTGCCCGGATAATTGCGTGTTGATCAGCGGTCCGGCTTTTGATCATGCTGGCGCGGGCACCCGAGTCGATGGCGAGTTATTTGGCGAAATCGACGACGCTGTCGATGCCATCACATTGTATCTGGCGCATACGGCGATGTCGGATTACGGCCTGCTGCTCGAACGCCAGGCATTACAACTGGTTGCACTCTACGCAAACTAGTCGTCGGCACTTTCCTTGTTCACCGCCGGCTTGTCTTTCGCATTCACTTCAATACGATCCACATTCTGGAATCCGCGCGGTAGCTTGTTGCCACGTCGACCGCGCTCACCGAAATAGTGCTGCAGATCGGCAGGTTTCAGATTGTGGTGGCGGCGACCGGCATACACGGTGAGGCTGTCTTCCTCTCCAAGCGTCGTGATCGCGACAACGAATTCAATGCGATCGGCGACACGACCACTGGGAATTCCGATGATCTTGTTGCCCTTGCCCTTGGCAAGACGCGGTAATTGGTTGATCGCAAACATCAGCATGCGACCCTCGTTGGTAACCGCAATGATCAAGTCCTTCTCATAATCATTGACCACGAGGGCAGGCAGCACTTCGGCACCCTTCGGCAGGCGCAGTATATTCTTGCCGGTCTTGTTCTTGCTGGTGAGGTCGCCGATTTTTGCCACGAAACCATAACCAGCGTCACTAGCGAGCAGTACATCGCGTTCATCTTCACCTATGATGACGCCTTTGAAACTCGCACCGGAAGGGGCAGTGACCCTGCCCGAGAGTGGCTCACCCTGTCCCCGTGCCGAGGGCAGACTATGGGCAGGCAGGGAATACGCCTTGCCCGTTGAATCCATGAAGATCGCAAGTTGACTGCTCTTGCCATAAGCGGCCAGCTTGAAGCTGTCACCGGACTTGTACTGGAGCGCAGCAGGATCTACATCGTGACCTTTCGCTGCGCGCACCCAACCGCGTTCGGACAGGACAATCGTGACAGGCTCGGTGGAGATCAGCTCAACTTCACTGAATGCCTTGGCTTCTTCACGCTCCACCAATGGCGTGCGACGTGCATCACCGAATTTTTCGGCGTCTGCGATAATTTCGGCCTTGATAAATTGCTTTAGCTTCGTCGCGGACTTGAGCAAGGCTTCCAGAGTCTTGCGTTCCTCACTCAATTCTTTCTGTTCAGTCTTGATCTTGATTTCTTCGAGCTTGGCCAACTGGCGCAATTTCAGTTCGAGAATCGCCTCCGCCTGGCGTTCACTGAGTGAGAATGCCTTCATCAGGGCGGGTTTTGGCTTGTCTTCCTTGCGGATAATCTTGATGACTTCGTCGATGTTCAGAAAGGCGATCAACAGGCCTTCCAGGATGTGCAGCCGATCCAGAATCTTGTCGAGCCGGTTCTGCAATCGACGGCGGACCGTGACAGTGCGGAACTGCAACCACTCAGTCAGTAGCGTCGCAATATCCTTTACTTGCGGGCGCTTGTTGATGCCTATCATGTTGAAGTTGACGCGGTAATTCTTCTCCAGGTCCGTTGTCGAAAACAGGTGCGACATCACACTGTCCTGATCGATACGATTGGACCGCGGAACGATAACGATGCGCGTCGGATTTTCATGGTCAGATTCGTCGCGCAAATCGACAACCATGGGCAGTTTCTTCTTCTGCATCTGCGCCGCGATCTGCTCCAGCACCTTGGCGCCCGAGACTTGATAGGGCAAGGCGTTAATGACGATCTCACCATTTTCTATGACATAGGTTGCACGGGCCTTCAGGGAACCTCGTCCGGTTTGATACAGTTCCCGAATCTCCGCGGCAGGTGTTATCAGCTCGGCTTCTGTAGGGAAATCCGGGCCTTTGATGTGTTTGCAAATTTCGGCCACGCTCGCCTTCGGGTTTTCCAACAAATGAACACACGCACTCGCGACCTCGCGCAGATTGTGCGGAGGGATGTCTGTTGCCATACCGACGGCGATGCCGCTGCCACCATTTAGCAGCACATTGGGTAGCCGTGCCGGTAGAATTTCCGGCTCCTCGAGCGTGCCATCGAAATTTGGCTTCCACTCGACCGTGCCCTGCCCCAGCTCAGCGAGCAGGATATCGGCGTAGTTCTGGAGACGGGATTCGGTGTAACGCATCGCGGCGAAGGATTTGGGGTCATCCTGGGAACCCCAGTTCCCCTGACCGTCGACAAGGGGATAACGATAGGTGAACGACTGCGCCATCAGCACCATTGCCTCGTAACAAGCCGAGTCACCGTGCGGATGGAACTTGCCAATGACGTCGCCAATCGTACGCGCTGATTTCTTGAATTTCGCGCTGGCCTTCAGGCCCAGTTCCGACATGGCGTAAACGATGCGGCGCTGTACGGGCTTCAGGCCATCACACAGATTTGGCAAGGCTCGGTCATTGATCACATACATCGAGTAATTCAGATAGGCGTTTTGCGTGTAGTGACGCAGCTCGATCTGTTCGATGCCGTCTTCGTTGAGTGTGATGTCCTGATTCATTTTTTTCTCTGTTTAGTGATTCGCTGTTTGGGCATTCGTCTGTCTTTTCACTGTGCAGACACAGCCACCTTCCTGCCTTGTTTTCTTTAGTCGGCGAAGTCGGCGAGGTTGCCGCTGTCCTCTAGCCAGGTCTTGCGATCGGGTGCCCGGTTCTTCGCCAGCAACATGTCCATGATCTCAAACGTGCTGGATTTTTTCTTCGCGGCCGGATTGTCTTCCAGCGTCAGTTGCACCAAACGTCGCGTATCGCGCGCCATCGTTGTTTCGCGCAGCTGCAGTGGATTCATCTCACCCAATCCCTTGAATCGCTGCACATTGATCTTGCCATTCTTCTTCTCAGCAGCCAGCCGATCCAGAATGCCGTTCTTCTCACTCTCGTCGAGCGCGTAGTAGACATCCTTGCCGACGTCGATGCGAAACAGAGGTGGCATCGCTACATAGACATGTCCGGCTTCGACCACGGGACGGAAGTGTTTCACAAACAGCGCGCACAACAGCGTCGCGATGTGGAGACCATCTGAATCTGCGTCGGCCAGTATGCAGATCTTGCCATAACGTAATCCTTCGATGCTTGGCGATCCGGGATCGACGCCCAGTGCGACAGCAATATCGTGAACGGTCTGGGAAGCCAGGATCTCACTGGAATCCACATCCCAGGTGTTCAGGATCTTGCCTCGTAGCGGCATGATGGCCTGAAACTCGCGATCCCGAGCCTGCTTGGCGGAACCACCGGCGGAATCGCCCTCAACGAGGAACAGCTCGCCTGCCATTACATCCTCGGTTGAACAATCTGCGAGTTTGCCAGGCAGTGCCGGACCCGAGGTAATCTTCTTCCTCGCCACCGTCTTGCTTGCCTTCAGTCGGCGTTGTGCATTGCTGATACACAGATCGGCGATGGCTTCGGCTTCGTCTGTGTGCTGATTCAACCACAGACTGAAAGCATCCTTGACCACTCCGGCGACGAACACGGCGCATTCGCGGGACGACAAGCGCTCCTTGGTCTGGCCTGAGAACTGTGGATCAACAATCTTGGAAGACAACACGAAACAGCACTTGTCCCAGACGTCTTCGGGTGACAGTTTCAGCCCCCGGGGTAACAAATTCCGGAACTCACAGAACTCGCGCAGTGATTCCAGCAAGCCGGTCCGCAGCCCGGAAACATGGGTGCCGCCGAGCGGTGTCGGAATCAGGTTGACATAGCTTTCACCGGTAATCTCTCCACCCTCAGGTAACCATTGCACTGCCCAGTCCACGGCTTCGTCGTTGCCCTGTACAGAGCCTGTAAACGGTTCAACCGGTATCGTCTCATACTGGGACGTCGACTGGGTCAGGTAGTCAATGAGACCATCCTGATAGAGCCATTCCTCGCTCTGCGACTTGTCGGCGGGCACGGTGTTATCGATGAAGATGACCCGCAACCCCGAGCACAGAACTGCCTTTGCGCGCAGTACATGCTTCAGCCGCGAGATGGAGATTTTAGGCGAGTCAAAATATTTCTCGTCTGGCAGAAAAATAACCGTCGTACCGGTATTGCGCTTGCCAACGGTGTCGATGGGTTTCAGCTCGGAGGCTTTCTCTCCTCCCTTGAACTTCATCGAATACAGCTTTCCATCTCGCTTCACGAGAACTTCGAGGTATTTGGAAAGGGCGTTGACAACTGATACACCGACGCCGTGAAGGCCGCCTGAATACTGGTAATTCTTGTTGGAGAACTTGCCGCCGGCGTGAAGTCGGGTGAGGATCAGTTCGACTCCGCTCACCTTCTCGCCCTTGTGCTTGTCAACGGGCATGCCCCGCCCATCATCTTCTACCTGCACCGATCCATCCTTGTTCAGAGTGAGGGTGATGGTGGTGGCGTGACCGGCGAGCGCTTCATCGACACTGTTATCGATTACTTCCTGAACGAGGTGGTTTGGCCGGGTGGTATCGGTATACATACCCGGCCTTTTTCTGACTGGATCAAGGCCGGTGAGGACCTCGATCGCATCGGCGTTGTAATCGTTACTCATGGATAAATCTCAAAGCAGAGGGAGTGCAACAGTGACAGCAATCGAATAGTATTTTATCGCGCAGATTTGTCGATTCTTGATAGCAGAAACTCGATGATTGCGGGCAAATCCGCGGCATAATTTTCATAGCTGTGGCTGCCGCCTTCCCTGACGATTTTCGGTGACTCGGCGAAACAATCCAGGGCACGACGACAGTCCAGAGTTTCATCACCCGTCTCGACCAGTAGCAGGAAATTGTCCGGTTGACTCACCTGGCCTTTGTCCATTTGCCTGAGCTCGGCGACGTGTTGTTCTGTCACTTCCAGAGTGTCATCCGAGTAAAAGTGCTTATGGCGGCCAAGATGGGTTCGCCAGTATTCCCAGGGACGTACGGCTGGATTGATAAGAGCCGCCGGTACACTATACTCCTCGGCGAGCACGCTTGCATAAAATCCTCCGAGAGAGCTGCCAATCAGCAGGATATCGCTGTCGCTGTGATCCTGGATCTGTGTGTGCAGAAACTCCAGCGCGATTGCCGGGCCCCAGGGTAACTCGGGAATGAGCAGAACATCGATCGAAGCGTTGGACGCACAAAAGTCAGCGGTCTGCGTGGCCTTGTGTGAGTGAGGCGAACTGAGAAACCCGTGCAGGTACAGCAGTAAGGTCGGTCTTGGCACTAATAACCGCCGCTGCTGAAGTCGGCTTCCAGACCATCTCCATCGATGCGGATTACCTCGGAATCGATGGAACCATCGACAGACAGCTTCAGCCGGCGATAGCCAGGACAGAGTCTGTCCAGTGTGAAATTGGTGACGTTGGGCTTGAACTGGATACAGGTAGATGGTGTGCAGAAGCAACGCACGCCATTCAGAATGTAATCCAGCGCCTGATGGATGTGGGCGTAAACCACACTTCTCACCTTGGGAAACGCCGCGATGGTCTGGAAGAACTCCTGACCGTTCTCGAGACCAATGTCGCGCATCCAGCCGGCGGTACCCGGTACCGGGTTATGATGCAGGCATATCAGGCAGTGCTCTATCGTGTCAGATTCGTCAGCAGTTTGCAGACTCCATTTCAGGAATTCCATTTCCGATTCGGAGAGTCGACCATGTACCTGTCCCTGTATGTGACTGTCCAGCATGATGATCAACCAATTGTTGATCGTTACCAGTTTCTCATTGATCTCTTTGCCAGCACCGACCTGATGCATGATAGCAACATCGTCGTGATTGCCGGGTATCCATCGAAACGGAATCTTCAGCGCATCGATAATGTCTACAAAATTTTCATAGGCAACTTGTGAGGCATCCTGGGCGATGTCACCCGTTGCAAGAATAAGGTCGATTTTTTTTTCTTTTTCGGTCATCTTCTGGATGACCCGGGCGAGACTGTCTGCAGTATTCATTTTCAACAACGTGCCACTCGACCGACCATACAAATGAGTATCGGTGATTTGCACAATATTGATCGAATTTTGTGTAGTCATCAGAGTCATGACTTCTATGCAGATGCTGGTTAACTGTTTAGTAACAAGTCTGGCTTTTTCAGGCTACGCCCAACATTTAGACAGTGTGTCAGCCATTCTCCCAAAAATTGATTCACCTGCATTTTTTCATCCGCGTGATACATCGACGGATTCGGTTGCGCGTAACGAGCTTGCAAATTTCGGTGACCCTGATAGGAAATCACCTCTGCAGTACTTGCATCATGATAAACCCGAACGAGCATGGACGGGTTTGTCATCCACTGCCTGAATTCCGGCTTCTGAATAATCTCCAGAGTCGTCGTATATTTAAACGCTTCCAGAATCCTGATTGTGACAGTTACGTTCTCTTCATCATAACCGCGCTCGGCAATACAGAATTCTGAAGCCAATCCTTCCAGGTGTTTCTCAGGTTCCAATTCGAGAGTGGGGTGTTGCGCCGGGGATTGATCGAGACGATCGGTAGGCTGCAATGCGTATTCGATGAAAGACCGGTCTTTGTATGCCTGCAGCTGTGGGACGAGTTTGAGCAGACGTATGTAATTCGCATCACACTCAGCCATCTGCCTGATCAAATCGATGCTGTAGTTACCCCTAGCCATAATCGTTAACAAAGAGCCCTTGATTCTGATCTTATCGGATAATTCCTGATTTAAAATAGATACTGTTCGCATCCAGTTCAGGTAATTGTAACCATTTACTGCATTATTGCGAGCTAATCGCCCAACTTAATTGGTTTGTAGGGGCCCGGGATTCGTGCTAGGCCGGGCTGCTCCAGCCCGCGAGTAGCGTGGCCTTATGCAATTGCAACCATTGCACTGCGATTATGGTCATGGCGTTATTGATACGCCCGGTCCTGACTGCCTCATAGACAGTCTCGGCGCTCAACACGACGACTTCGATGTCTTCATGTTCCGCTGCGAGCCCGTGCACTCCCCCCAGCGAGCGAGCGTCCACACGGCCACAAAACAAACTGATCTTTTCACTGCTGATTCCCGGACTATTGTAATACTCTCCGATGGCGACCAGATCGGCGGGACTACAATCGGCTTCTTCCTGTGCTTCGCGTCTTGCTACTTCCAGCGGGGCCTCGCCTGGATCGACCATACCCGCAACGAGTTCGAGCAACCACTTGTCATTATCCTCATCGAGCACACCGATACGAAATTGCCTGACCAGTACGATTTCATCGCGCACCGGATCAAACAGTAGCACCCCGACCGCGGGTGGCCGGACCAGCAGTTCGCGCTGCATGTTGTCGCTCCAGCCACCATCGAAGAGTCGATGTCGCAGACGCAGCGTATCGATGCGCAGGAACCCGGAATGGCTGGTGGTGCGGGACTGAATGTCGATGTCGTCTGGTTGAAAGGGGCTATCCAGCGCTTCCATATCATTTATCTCCGCTGTTGTGCGGCCAATTCCGAGAGCAAATCGGTGACACCCTGCTTGATCTGCAGGCACACCGCATCGAAATGCGCCGTAATCTGAGCCTCATCACCCTGCGCTTGTGCCGGGTCAGGAAAGGGCAGATGGCGCCGCGCCACATGGCCCGGCAACAGCGGACAATTCGCGTCTGCATGTGAGCATACGCTCACGACAAGATCGGCTGATTCCAACATCTTGTCTGTGAGCAACTTGGAGCGCTGTCCTGAAATGTCGATACCGTGGCGACTCATGCTGCGCACTGCGCGGGCATTCAGACCGTGGGTTTCGATGCCAGCCGAGCTCACAGTTACAGGAAAATCCGGTGTAACCGTCTCTGCCAAAGCCCTGGCCCAGCCTTCTGCCATCTGCGATCGACAGGAATTACCGGTACAGAGAAAGAGCAAGTGCAAAGGAATCCACCTGTAGAGTTACATCAAGTAAAGTTACATCCAGTCGCGTTAACTGCGGCTGGTTACTTCCAGCAAATGATACCCAAACTGGGTCTTGACCGGCCCCTGTAGTGTATTGACATCGGCACTGAATACGACTTCATCAAACTCCCTGACCATCATGCCCGGGCCGAACTGACCGAGATCACCACCCTGCGCCTTTGACGGACATTGCGAATAGGCGCGGGCGATATCGGCAAAGTCTTCGCCGGCATCGATTCTGTTTTTCAATGCGAGGCATTCCGCTTCTGTACTGACCAGTATGTGGCGTGCGCTAGCTATAGCCATGGTGATGTTCCTCTGTAGATTCAATCGAGTCGTGCATTATGCCCCAACCAATTTATCAGGCCCACAATTAAAACAATCTGGGTTATAATGGCGCGCTTGGGGCTGGCCGTTCGGTCCCGCCAATCCGTTCGATACACGCAAGCGCCCAATTCTCCAGCTTCAGGATCATCTGACCGCCTCCACAGTCACAGGTACAACCATGCCATTGCCAGCAGCAACATCACGAAAACACGTCCATACCCGCGCGATCAATTACCGCGGATTCGAACGTGACGACGGCATGTGGGACATTGAAGCCCATATGACCGATACGAAGACCTACGAGTTCAAGAACAACTGGCGAGGGACGGTCGCGGTTGGCACTCCACTGCACGAGATGTTGTTGCGCGTTACGATCGATGATGATTTTGTAATTCGTGATGTGATCGCCGTTACTGACAACAGCCCCTTCAAGATCTGCCCCGAGATCACACTGAATTACAAGGCGTTGATTGGGATCAAAATGGGCCTGGGTTGGCGCAAGGCGATCAGACAGAAGGTTGGTGGTGTCGATGGATGTACACACCTCACCGAGTTGTTGTTCCCGATGGCGACTGTGGCCATGCAGACCATCTGGCCGCTGCTGCGTCATCGACAGAACAAGGCGGATTCGGATGTAGGCAAATCAGATAAACGGCCGGTAGTACTCGATACCTGTCACGCCTGGTCGACTGATTCGCCCGTGGTCAAGGAAAACGCGCCAAAATACTACACAGGACCCGACGCCTCCAGCTAGTCTCGAAGGTGCGCGCCCTGTGTCGCCGCCGCCGTCCCGTCAGCACGCATGGCTGTGCAACCCTTATCGATAAAACTGCGGAATGACGACGGTGATTACCGCTCCTTCCTGATCTTCGCGGTTATCCGCCTTGATATGCCCGCCATGAAAATCCGTGATAATGCGTGCGATATGCAGGCCCATACCGAGATGCGGTTGCTTCTGCTTTTCCTGGGGTCGCACCGAAATCATGGAGTCGAATAGACGCCCCTTCATCTCTTCCGGCAGATACGGCCCGGCGTTGGCAACCTTGAACACGGCGTGATCGCGCAAAGCCCGACAGAAGAGCACGATCGGCTGGTCGGGATAGGAAAATTCGACGGCGTTTGCGATCAACTTGTCCAATAATTGCGCAATGTATTCGGGCACGCCGTTGATATTTACCGGGTACTCGGGAATATCGAGCTGGAACTCGGATTCCGGATAAGCCAAACGGTATCCTTCGACACAGCCATTGAGCACCGCACCCAGATCGATCTTCTCCTTCTCTGAAGTCTGTAGCATCTGCTCCAGACGCGTCGCCTCACTCATGTTTGTTAGAATCAGGTTAAGACGACTGATGCCTTCCTCCGCCCGCTCGATATAGACCGCCGATTCCTTGTCCTTGGCCGTCAAACCGAGGTTTTCCAGAGACGATCGCACGACCGTAACGGGTGTTCGCAACTCATGTGACAACCGTGATGACATGTTCTCAAGGTAACTGGTGTACTGCGTCAGTCGTTCGACGATGCTGGAGAAGCTTCGCGACAAATCACCAATCTCATCCGAGTTGCGTGAAGCAACGATCGTGTTACGAATTCTGCCGGTCTCATCGATGATATTCTCTGCCTGGTTGCGCAATCCGCGGATGCGATTTGAAATCCGTGAGGCGAACAGGAACAATCCGAGGGCGACAAACAGCATGACGGCGAGTATGGTATTGAACAGGGTTTCGAGTGCCTGGTTTCTGAACGTCCGCAGTCCGTTCATGTTTTGGTCGACCACGACTGCGCCCATGACTTCGCCATCGGCGAGTATCGGATGGGCAGCCTCCAGCAGACGTGTGTCGGTGTCAGAGAGTGTGCGGAACTGGGTGAAGGCGCGTCCCTGCAAGGCTGCATCAATATGCGCGCCTTCTCGCGTGACATCGGAGTAGAGCTCGTCGATAAAATCGTTACTGGGCTTTGTGAGAATCTGGTAGTAAATCGGATCCAGAATGCGATTCTGGACAAAGAGCCAATATTTATTCACCTTTTCCTGGGTTATGGGACTGGCAAGAGCAAGTCCAGTCGCCGTCTGAATATCGCCCACGGTGAGCAATACGCGCCCGCTGCGATCCACAACCTGAATGCGGGAATTGTTGTGCCCCATGCCCGCCACGATGCGATCGATCTCAGGTGTCGGAATGCGGAGAGATCCGAGATGTTCCGCATCGGCCGCCTTGTAGGTGGCGACGACCGTATTCATGGTCCGGGTTTTCTGGTCATCCACATCGAAAATTGCGAACCCCAGCCGATCTCCCAGCATGTCCATGGGAATCTGCAGTTCGATCTCGTAGCCTGACTCCGTCTCATACCACTGACCACTGATGCGGTCCTCGTAAATCGGGTTGGCGAAATTGTCATCGACGCTGAACGGATACAGGAACTCCGGCTCATGCGGCGCAATAACATAGTTGTGCACGGCCTCGCCGTTCCGTCCCAGCAGCGCAATGTGCAGGAAATCACTTCGGTTCACACTCAAGGCATCGCGACTGCGGTAGATGATCTTGTCGTCGGTAACCTTGAAGTAGGCATACAGTGAGCCGTCGTGTTCTCCGACCATCGTCTTGAACTGCAGCGAGCTTTCATTCTGGTAGTACCGGGACGGGTTGAGTGGTGTGCGAATATAGTCCCGATACCCGTACGCCACTTCGTACTGCTGATAGGAGCCCCAGTCATCGAGCGAACCATCATCGAGTGACAGCGGCGAGAAGATGGGATAGACGTACAAGTCTTCGCTGCGCCGCGCCGGGCTGTAACTGCCCTCGTCGAAGAGTTCTGGGCGTTCGTTCAAAGCCGTCGCCAGCGCCTGTGCCGTCCCGAGAATCGTCTGTTCCTGACCGCGCCGAAGGTATTGCTCCATTTCGAGAATGTAGCGATAACCCAGCCACGGAATCACCAGCAAAAAACTGGACAAAAATACCAGTTGAAAGCGAATGCCAAACGGATTTTTGAATGAATGGCTCATTCAAGCGTTTCCCGGAGCGCAGTTATTGGGCGATGTTCCAACGATAACCCATGCCGTAGACCGTTTCGATACAATCGAAACTGGCATCGAGTTGCATGAATTTTTTGCGGATGCGTTTGATGTGCGAAGTTATCGTGCTGCCGTCGACAAATATTTTTGATTCCTGCATCAGCACCTGGCGACTTTTGACGTGCCCGGGGAATTTAGTCAACGCGTGAACCATCCAGAACTCGGTGACGGTGAGCGGGACTGGCTGATTCTCCCATTGCACGGTCAAGCGACCAATATCGAGTGACAGCTTGCCACGCTGCAGCAGATTTTCCGGAGAGGGCGGTTGATCGATTACATCGAGGCGTCGGAACAAGGCCGCAATACGTGCGCTTAGATGCGGAAGGCTGATGTCTTTCGTCAGATAGTCATCAGCGCCCATTCGCAGGCCACTCACCGTATCGAAATCATTGTCACGTGCCGTCAGGAAAATGATTGGCAGTGTATCGGACAGTGAACGCAGAGACTGGCACAGTGTAAACCCGCCATCGATTTCATTCTCCAGCCCAATATCAATGATTGCGAGATTTGGCAATCTGATGTCAAACGCCAGCATCGCATCTTTGCGATTGGCGTAAGTCTGAACTTCATAACCTTGCTTGCGCAACACATCGGCGTAGTTTTCGCGGATGGCAGCTTCATCTTCGACGATTGCGATTCGGCGACTCATTTTCGGGTTTTCTCTACGGGTTACAGGAATTTAGCGGCGACTATACCGCAATTGCCTGAGGAAACAGAGCGCGCACGACGCGCCTCCGTCAAATGTCATTATTCTGCCATATTTAATCAGCACATAGCCCTTTTCCGCGCCTGCGCAAGCAATAAACGTCAGGTTTAATACAAACTCCCATGACAACCGGGAGCAGCAAGGCTCCCCGAGACATCGACGCCTGACAGCAGCCTAGAACCTACCTCTTTTTTGTCAGCAATCTGAAAGACAGGACAGTGACAGAGAGCAAACGCCGGAAATGCTGCGAGTAGCAGGAGGTAGCTAGTAGCAGTTAGTAACTGCAAATAACTGCAAGTAACTGCAAATAACCGAAAGCAACTGCAAGCAACTTAAAGCAACAGGAAGCAAAAGGACAACTTTGATCTCAGATATGAACATCAAACTTCAGGCGTGAATAGTAAACGAGTAAACGAAACACAAACACAGTAACCAGCATGAGAACGCATCCACCGAAACCTCAGACACAGGACCCAGAAACATGAACAGACACGCATTCCTCGCTATCGCACTCGCAGTAGCCAGCGTCACGGCGCAAGCAGATCAAGGCGAGAACCAGTACACACAGGTTGCCAGCAAAGAAGAAACCACGGGGTTTTTTAGCGGCATCGTCTTCGGCAGTCTCGTCGGCGGTCCGCCTGGTGCGATCGTCGGAGGTGCTCTCGGTGCATTCATGGGTGATGGCTGGAATGCCAAACAACGCGTAGGCGATATGCAGGCGAACATCTATGAGTTGCAACTTATGCTCGCGCAGCAACATGAGGAGACTGACGCACTGCGACGCAATTATCAGTTGGCGAAGTCCCAATTGGAAACCCTGAACACGGGAACTTCTGCAGTGCAACCGGCACGATTTGAGACGCAGAGTGTTGCGCCCTGTTGTGACAACACTGTCCTGTCACTGCATTTTCGATCCGGTTCCAGCACCATAGAACCGCAGTTTGAGGAACAGTTGCAGAGTTTGGTCCGACTCGCTCGACAGATGCCGACGGCCGTCGTGGAAATTACCGGATATGCTGATCGCAACGGCGATGCCGAGCGTAATTTGCTGTTGTCACGCGCACGAGGCGCTGCTGTCAAACACTATCTGGAGCATCAAGGAATCGCCGACGCTGCAATGACTACTGTGGCGTACGGCGAGGCAAAGCCGTTGCAAGCAGAGCAGAACCTCGAATCCGATTTCTTTGACCGTCGGGTCATCGTCAGACTGCGAGATGCCAGTAAGCAGATGTTGACCCAGAATCCGGAAGGCAGATAACAGCACCAGAACAGAAGAGGAGTCCGTCCAATGAAGACGTTGAGATTGGTGATCGGCAACAAGAATTATTCATCCTGGTCTATGTGCCCCTGGCTCTTGCTGAAAATGTTCGATATCGAGTTTGAAGAAATTCAGATTGCTCTGTATCAGGACAATACGGCGGAAAAACTTGGACCCTACTCGCCTTCACTCAAGGTGCCGGTGTTATTGCACAAGGACATCACCGTGTGGGATTCGCTGTCGATTTGCGAGTACATCTCTGAAGAATTATTAAACCGGGGTGGATGGCCCTCGCACCCGAAGCGCCGAGCTTCAGCGCGCTCAGTCAGCGCGGAGATTCACTCTGGCTTCCCGATTCTGAAAGCCGATTGGCCAATGAACTGCAAGGCATCCTATACCCTCACCCCTTCCGAAAAACTGTCGGAGGAAATAGCCCGCATCGATGCGATCTGGGCCTGTTGCCGTCGCCGTTTTGGTGAGAACGGGAACTATCTCTATGGCCGTTTCTCCATCGCCGATTGCCTGTTTGCTCCTGTTGCCGTCAGCTTTAACGCTTATGGTGCGGAGCTCAGTGAAGAAGCCCATATCTATATGCAAACCCTACTCGACAACCCCTTCGTCCAGAAATGGATTACGCTGGGCCGCCGGGAAAAGGAAGCGCTGTCTGTCGTCCATGGCAGCTACGGCTAGATCCCTTGCTACCTTCGTCCCGAGAGAGGTCGGCTTACCGGCCTCTCTCCGTTTCTGGCAAGTCAAAACTGCCGCCGCCAGAGTGAATCTATTCTGCCACCGAATTCAGTCGATACCCTGTTAGTACGATCGTTTTGGACGATCTTTGCGTACGATAGCAATCCGGGAAACTCACCTTGGCCGCCACCGACATCATCCAGTTCTGGTTTCATGAAATCGAACCCCGAAAACGCTTTGCCAAAGACCTCGACTTCGATGAATTGATCAGAACCCGTTTCCTTGACGTGCATCAGCGAGCACGCTTGGGTCTGCTTTATACCTGGCGTGAACACCCACTCGACGCGCTGGCCGAGATCATCGTACTCGATCAGTTCTCACGGAACATGTTTCGGGATACCCCCGAAGCCTTTGCCTATGACCCGCTGGCTTTGGTATTGGCGCAGGAAGCGATCAGGCGCAAGCTCGACAACGAGCTGGATAACTCGCAGCGCGCTTTTCTGTACATGCCATTCATGCACAGTGAGTCACTCGAGATTCACGAGATTGCTGTGTTTCTGTTCAATCAGGCGGGACTCGAAGACAATCTGCATTTCGAGTTGAAGCACAAGGAAATTATTGAACGCTTTGGGCGTTACCCGCATCGCAATGCCATTCTGGGACGCGAATCAACTGCCGAAGAACTCGAGTTTCTGTCGCGTCCAGGCTCATCATTCTGAAATGAGACGTATGA